>VOFK01003657.1_pt1 | contig 115510 bp, 156 predicted proteins | sample 5384121 | NCBI WGS metagenome assembly VOFK01 (sample SAMN12384730, study PRJNA508395) | human gut metagenome | isolation source: healthy gut J | host: Homo sapiens
CCGTGTGCGCACGTTACAGCGTTTGGGTGTCGCAGTTGTACACTTTGGCTGCCGCACCGCGAAGGCCCGCCGCCGCGAGGCACGGGCAAACAGAGGTGGTACCGCGTATTTGATCGCCCTCTGCCAAATTCAACATTTGGCAGGGGCGTTTTTTTTTGCCCTTGCCGCACAAACCAAGGAGGATGCACCCCATGACCATTTATGACGAACTGAAAGCCCGCGGCCTGATTGCCCAGGTAACGGACGAGGAAGAAATCAAGGAAGTAATCAACAACGGCAAAAGGCTACTTTTACATCGGCTTTGACTGCACAGCCGACAGCCTGACCGCCGGACACTTTTTATGGCGCTGACCCTGATGAAGCGCCTGCAGATGGCAGGCAACAAACCCATTGCCCTGATTGGCGGCGGCACCACCATGATCGGTGACCCTTCTGGCCGTACCGACATGCGCAAAATGCTGACCAAAGAGGACATTGACCATAACGCCGAGTGCTTTAAGCGCCAGATGGAGCACTTTATTGAGTTTGGCGAAGGCAAGGCCATGATGCTGAACAACGCTGACTGGCTGCTGAACCTGAACTACATTGAGCTGCTGCGTGAAGTTGGCCCCTGCTTCAGCGTGAACAACATGCTGCGCGCCGAATGCTACAAGCAGCGCATGGAGAAGGGCCTGTCCTTCCTGGAATTCAACTACATGATCATGCAGAGCTACGACTTCTACCACCTGTTCCAAAATTACGGCTGCAACATGGAGTTTGGCGGCGACGACCAGTGGAGCAACATGCTGGGCGGCACCGAGCTGATCCGCCGCAAGCTGGGCAAGGATGCTTACGCCATGACGATCACGCTGCTGACCGACAGCCAGGGCAAAAAGATGGGTAAGACCGCCGGCAACGCCGTTTGGCTTGACCCCAACAAGACCAGCCCGTTCGAGTTCTACCAGTACTGGCGCAATGTCGGCGATGCTGATGTACTCAAGTGCATCCGCATGCTGACCTTCCTGCCGCTGGAGCAGATCGATGAGATGGACCACTGGGAAGGCGAGCAGCTGAACAAGGCCAAGGAAATCCTGGCTTACGAGCTGACCAGCATGGTGCACGGTGCCGAGGAAGCTGAAAAAGGCCCAGAGTGCAGCCCGCCAGCTGTTCAGCGGCGTAGCCGACCACGAGAACATGCCTACCACCCAGCTGGATGCCGCATTGGTTAAGGACGGTAAGGTTGGCCTGCTGGCTGCCATGGTTGGCGCCAAGCTGTGCGGTTCCAACCGTGAAGCCCGCCAGCTGGTACAGCAGGGCGGCGTTCTCGTGGACGGCGAGAAAGTGACCGACCCGACCTTTGGTCTGACGGTTGAGCAACTCCAGAATGGTGTTGTGATCAAAAAGGGGAAAAAGACCTACCACAAGGTAATGCTTTGATTGTCTGAATTTATAAAATGAGCGCGCAGGCTGCTGCATCCTCGGCACACCGGGCGGCAGCCTGCCGCTTTATTTTTGGAGCATACCTTGCCCCCACACGAGATTTAGGATATAATAAAAGGGTATGAAAAATGCGGCCGGGGGAGCAACCATGCCAAAAGATAAGCTGAAAACAATTTATGTGTGCAACCAGTGCGGCGAAACCAGTCCCCGCTGGCTGGGCCGCTGCCCGTCCTGCGGTGCGTGGAACACGATGACCGAAGATGTGGTGGCAGAACCGGCAAAGTCTTCTTCCGGCCGCGCTGCCGCGCCGGTACGTGTGACGGGTCAGACCAGCCTGAAACCGTTGAAACTGAAAAACGTAAGCACGACCGAAGAAAAAAGCCGCATTGTAACTGGCATTGCAGAGCTGGACCGCGTGTTGGGCGGTGGCATTGTGCTGGGCAGTGTGATTTTGATTGGCGGCGAACCGGGCATCGGCAAATCTACCATTCTGCTGCAGCTGTGCGGCGAAGTAAGCCGGACGCGCTCGGTTCTGTATGTGACGGGCGAAGAATCCGTACGGCAGATCAAGCTGCGTGCCGTTCGGCTGGATGTGCCGCAGGATAATATCTCCATTGTGGCGGAAAGCGATGTGGATGAAATCTGCGGGCTGATTGAACAGATGAAGCCGGATCTTGTAGTGATCGACTCCATCCAGACGATGCGCTGCACGGATGTGGCGTCGTCCTCCGGCACGGTCAGCCAGGTCAAGGAAAGCTCGGCACGCTTCTTGAATGTGGCAAAAACGAATGAGATACCGACCTTTATTGTCGGCCATGTCAACAAAGACGGTGCCATTGCGGGTCCCAAAGTCATGGAGCACATTGTGGATACTGTGCTGTACTTTGAGGGCGACAAGACCCTGCCGTACCGCGTGCTGCGCGCCGTGAAGAACCGTTACGGCTCCACTAATGAGATCGGCATGTTTGATATGACCGGCAAGGGATTGGAACAAATCGAAAACCCCTCGCAGGTCATGCTGGAAGGGCGGCCGATTGGCATTTCCGGTACCTGCGTTGCCTGCGTGATGGAAGGGTACGCGGCCAGTGCTGAGCGAGATTCAGGCACTTGTAACGAAAACGGCGTTTCCAAGCCCACGACGCACGGCAAGCGGGTTTGACTATAACCGTATGTATCTGCTGCTGGCCGTGCTGGAAAAGCGCGCGGGCTATGTGTTTGGCAACCAGGATGTGTATATCAACATCATTGGCGGTCTGAAACTGGACGAGACTGCCTGCGATTTGCCGGTCTGCCTGGCAATGGCGTCCAGTCTGCTGGATCTGCCTGTACCTGAAAAAACACTGGCCATTGGTGAAGTGGGTCTGGGCGGGGAAGTGCGCAGCGTGCCGCACCTGGAAACCCGCCTGCGGGAGGCCCAGCGCGTGGGCTTTGATACCGCCATTGTGCCCAAACATAACCTGAACATGCTGGATGCTGCGCAATTCCCGGGGCTGCGCCTGGTGGGCGTTGCATACCTGCGGGAAGCCATCAATGCAATCAAAATCAATAAATAATAAGGTATGGGCAGCGACCCAAACCAACCAAGAGGAGTATATCATGAGCGAACAGGAAAAGAATACGACCCCGGCACAGAATGCAGCCCCGGCAGCACCCAAACCGCCGAAAATTGATAATGCAGCGCTGAAAAAGGCTGCTGCGGCCCTGCGTGAGGAAAACAATCCGCAGAACTTTAATGCGGTTATCAACCTGATGATGCGCGGTGTATTCCTTGCACCGGCTAAGATTGAAATTGGCGAAAACGCTCTAAACCGGACGAAAATGGACGAATCCAGCTGCCAAAAGACACCAAGGTGACCTTTGCGCTGCTGAAATCTGGTGATGGAAAGTCTTTCTTTACCGCATTCACCGATGCAGAAGAACTGGATAAGTGGCAGAATAAGCCCGCTGGTCAGGTTATGCTGCTGCGCTTTGATGATTACGCCCGGATGCTGAACGGTAACGACCATGTGGCAGGTTTTGTGCTGAACCCGTTCACGGATAACCTGCGCTTTAACTCGGATATGGTTGCATCTTTGCTGAAACAGCGCAATGCGATGCTGGAAAAAATCAAGCAGACTGCCGCGCAGCAGGCAGCCCAGCGCAATGCACAGATCAAGCCCGGTGATAAGGTGACGATCGTGGAGCCTTCGGTATACCCGGATGAATTGGTCAACCCGCTGTGTGCCGAGTTGGAAAAGTACCCGATGGTGGGAGCCGCATACCTGCAGATCATGGTGATCAACGGAGCAACCAAGAGTTATCTTTTGGTTCTGGATGCACCCAAGGACGATGCACTGTTCAAAGCCGCAGGCGATGCAGCGCGCCCGTTCCTGGTCAGCAATGAGAAAAAGATGAACCTGAACATCACGATTTCTACTTCGCCGCTGGGCCAGCAAGGCATGCGCGGCAGCGAGCCGTTTTATATTAAGGGCCAGGGACGTGTAGATAATCTGGGTGATGACGAAGATTGATAAAAGGCTGAATTTGGTATCGAATGATATGCCATGGTGATGGCTGCGATAGACCTATTGGATGAACATCGCAATAAATAAGTAAATAAAATAAAAATAGGCAAATAAAAGAGCGAACGGAAAGAAGAATAAAACCAGGAGCTACTGGCATGCAGAGAACACACGAAATCTTGAATCTATCTACAAGCGGGTGCAGGATTTCGTGTGTTTTTGCATAACATGCAATTTCGCTAAAGACGAGTTTAGCGAAATGTGGAGGAGGGCTTTACTCACAATAATGAGTACATACATTGATGTGGCGCACCCAAACCGGCATGCGCCGTATACGGATATTCCGGATCTTGTTATGGATTATCTGCATTATCTGGATGTTGTCAAGCTGCGTTCGCCGCGCACCATTAACGGTTACTATCTGGACCTGCGCGGTTTCTTCCGCTATATGATGATGGTTTGGAACCTTGCGCAGCCAGATACACCGCCGGAAGAAATTGACTTGACCCATATTACCAAACGCCAGATCAGCACCATTACCAAACGGGATATTATCAATTACCTGGATTACGCCCGCAGTAATGATAACGGTGCCAAGGCCCGTGCCCGCAAGCTGAGCGCCCTGCGCGGTTTTTTTGGCTACCTTTGCCACCAGATCAATGAACTGAGCGAAAATCCAACGGATAATATCAACCTTGGCAGCCCAAAGAAATCCCTGCCCAAATATCTGAGTGCCAGTGAAAGCATACGGCTGTTAAAAAATATACAAAGTGACTTTTATGAACGGGACTACTGTATTATTGTCTTTTTCCTGAATTGCGGTATGCGCTTGGCGGAACTGATCACAATCAATCTTGGCGATTTTAAGGACGATACCATTAAAATTACCGGCAAAGGAAACAAAGAACGCCTGGTGTACCTGAACACCGCGTGCCAGGCTGCGTTGGAGCATTACCTGCCCGCGCGGGCTGCGCTAAACAACCTGCGGGATAAAGAAGCACTTTTTGTATCCAAAAAGACTGGCAGACGTTTAACAGCGCGCCGTGTGGAGCAGATTGTTGCCAACTGCCTGAAATCAGCGGGCTTGGACAATATGGGTTATTCGCCGCATAAACTGCGCCATACCGCCGCTACACTCATGTATCAGGGCGGTGTGGATATGCTGGCCATCAAGGAAATCCTGGGGCACGAGAATGTATCCACGACGCAGATTTATACCCATATCAACCAGCAGCAGTTGAAACAGGCGGTGGAAGCCTCTCCCCTTGCGGATACTGGCTATATTGCACCGCAGTCCAAAGCGATGACGGATTCAAAGCAGGACACTGGCGAAGAGAACAGCTGAACCGGAAAACATAAAGCTGCTGACAGCGCACCCTAGCAGGCAAAGCAGATAATGTACAGATAAGCGCCGGATTGCGCCGTTGAGCGCACAACGGCAGCCGGAAAAAACAATGCTGGACAGGCTTTGACTTACCCTGCACGAACTATGCGCAAGCCAAAGCATGAATGCCGACAGCACAAGCTCCGGCAGGCAGTTCAGGAGCCAATAAACAACAAGCGCACGTGCCCCGCCGGACGCATAAATGGCGGAAGCGCACACACCTAATACAGTGCCCTTGAACGCAAAATAAGCCCCCATAAAAATGCTGCCCCACAAATGAAAACCGCAGAGATAAATCAGCGATGCTTGCAAAAATGCCGCGGCAAACCAACTGCACCAGACAGACCAGAATGCCGTATAACTTTGTGCGGCCATGACATGCTCTGTAAGCGAAGTGAAAGCACCGTGGAGCTCAAACCGGCCGAGCGGAATGCCGGCGAGATACCCGGTCAGAAACACAGAAGAGAAAGCGAATAGATCGTTTTTGCCCGCAAGTTTTTGTATGCCCAGGGCAGCAGCCGCACCGGCGGATGAACCGCTGTCAAGAGCCCTTTTGGGCGTGTAAGGGGGCCGGTGCTGGTCGCGGGCGCGCATCAGCGTTCGGGCGCAGTGTTCCCCTACTGCGCCCAATGCACTCAGCACGCCGCCTGCGGTGCCGCCGAACAGCAGCGCTGCAAGTAAGGCGAGGTTCACATGATCAAATACAAGCGGTTTGCCGCTCAAGGCGGTAGTGAGGCTCAAACACAGCGCATAAAAGACACCCACGGAAACACCGCATAAGAGCCGTTTTTGAGCAATACCATTCGCAAGAACGAGACCGGAAAGAACAGCCCCCACCGCCACGCTGGCACAGGTTGCCGGTTTGACAAGTTCCAGCGAGAGTGCAGTATGGGCAAAAATCTGTGCGGCCAAAGCGAAAAGCAGGATGGCGGTACCCACGCCGCAGCCGAAACTTTTGATCAGCAGCCAAGATAAATGGCCGCTGGATTTACTGCGGACTTTGCAGATATGACTTGATCGAAGTTTGGCAGATGAAGCCCTTGAATTAGCAGCAAACATAAAGAAAACGCCCCTTTGCATGGTACAAACTATGCAAAAGGGGCGTTTGTTATTCAGGTAATACAGTCAGAACCAATCAGTTCTTCTTGGCAGGAGCATCTTTCTTGGCGGTATCTTTTGCAGTGTTGCCCATGTCCAGCTTCTCAACGGAGGAAATAGCGGAACGGCGGAAGCGAATCTTCACACGGTCGCTGGTGGTTTCCAGAACAAAGGTATCATCCTTATCATTGATAGCAGCAACGCGGCCAACAACACCACCAATGGTAATAACGGTATCGCCTACTTCGATGGAAGCGCGCATGGCAGCATCTTTCTTGTCCTGCTTTTTCTGGGGCAGGTACAGGATGATGTACATGAACACAAGGATCAGAACCATCGGCAGGAAAGTGACAAGCAGGCTGGCGGTGCTGGAAGTATCAGCGGTCAAAAATTCGATCATAATGTGGAACTCCTTAAATTTTGATTTTACAGTATTTCTATTATTATACAGGCTTTCGCCATAAACCGCAAGGGGGGTAAAGCAAGGAAACACGGAATCCGCTTAAATTCTGGAATCCAGAAGATGCACATACTTATCATGGAACTGCTGGAATGTGCCGTTATCCAACGCTTCACGAATCCGCTCCATCAAATGATTGTAGAAATACAGGTTGTGCATAACAGCCAAACGCATACCCAGCATTTCATCTGCCTTTTGCAGGTGGCGGATGTAAGCGCGGCTGTAATTGCGGCAGACCGGGCAATCGCACTGCGGGTCAATGGGCTGTTCGTCACGCTCATATTTCAGGTTTTTAATGTTGATGATGCCGTTCCATGTGAACAGGTGGCCATGGCGGGCGTTGCGGCTGGGCATGACGCAGTCAAACAAATCCACACCGCGGTACACGCCCTCAATGATGTTGCCGGGGGTGCCAACGCCCATCAGGTAGCGGATCTTATCCGCCGGGGCGTAAGGTTCTACCGCGCTGATCACATCATACATCACTTCGGCAGGTTCGCCGACAGCAAGGCCGCCGATTGCATAACCGTCCAGATCATATTCAGCAATCTGCTTCATGTGCTCAACGCGCAGGTCTTTTTGTAGGTGCAGCCCTGATTGATGCCAAACAGCAGCTGGTCCGGGTTCACGGCCTTGCCCTCGTGCTTCAGGCGGGCCATTTCCGCCTTGCAGCGCAGCAGCCAGCGTGCGGTACGCGCGCAGCTGTTTTGGCGTAATCATATTCAGCGGGGTTTTCCACGCATTCATCAAAGGCCATGGCAATGGTGGAGCCAAGGTTTGCCTGAATCTGCATGCTCTGTTCCGGCCCCATAAAAATGCGGTGGCCGTCCAGATGAGAGTTGAACGTTACGCCTTCCTCGGTAATGTGGCGCAGCTTGGCAAGGCTGAACACCTGAAATCCGCCGCTGTCGGTCAGGATCGGGCCGTCCCAGCGGGTAAACTTGTGCAGGCCGCCCATATCGGCAACGACCTGATCACCGGGACGCAGGTGGAGATGATAGGTGTTGCACAGCATGACCTGTGCGCGGATTTCTTTCAAATCATGTGCCGAAAGCCCGCCTTTGATCGCGGCAGCAGTGGCAACGTTTTTGGAAAGCAGGTGTCTGAACCGTGCCGTGCACAGTCTGGAACTCGCCGCGGCGGGCTGCACCCTCTTTTTTTAATCAGACGGTATGGCATAAATGATGGTCTCCCCTGTTTTGCTGTTTCATTTTGTTCAAAAACATGCGGCGCCAGAGTGTTTTCCTGCGCCGCTTTGTGATTTTATTATACTGGAAGCAGTAGGATAAGTCAACTGTTCTGCGAGGCAGGCTTATTGGATGAACATGGCATCGCCAAAGGAGAAAAAGCGATATTTTTCCTGTACGGCAACCTTATATGCAGCCATGGTTTTCTCATACCCGTAAAACGCAGAGATCAGCATAATCAGAGTGCTTTCCGGCAGGTGGAAGTTTGTCACCAGGCCGTCAATAGCGTGCAGCTCTACACCGGGGTACAGGAAAATATCGGTAGTACCGCTGCAAGGGACAATCTTGCCGTACTTGGCCCAGACGGCTTCCAGCGTGCGGCAGCTGGTGGTACCGACAGCAATTACGCGATGGCCGCTGGCGCGTGCTGCGTTGATGGCCTCGGCTGCAGTATCATCCACGCAGTACCATTCGGTGTGCATCTGGTGCTCCTGAATATTATCCTCGTTGACAGGGCGGAAGGTGCCAAGGCCAACGTGCAGGGTCACTTCCACAATGTTGACCCCCCCTTGGCACGGATGGTATCCAGCAGTTCCGGGGTAAAATGCAGCCCGGCTGTGGGGGCAGCCGCGCTGCCAAGCTCTTTGGCGTATACGGTCTGGTACTGGCTCTGATCCTCTAGCTGGCGGGTGATGTACGGCGGCAGCGGCATTTTGCCGAACTCATCCAGCTTTTCGTACAAAGTCTGGGTATCGTATTGGAAGGTTACATATTTGTTGCCATCCGGCAGGGTCTCGTCTACTGTGGCCGTCAGGGAGCCGTCGCCAAAGCTCAGCTTGGTGCCAGCCTGCATCCGGCGGCCGGGGCGGGCCAGGCATTCCCAGGTGTCACCGTGGGCCTGGCGGAGCAGCAGAACCTCGCACACGGCGCGCCGGTGGGCACTTTAACACCCATCAAGCGGGCAGGCAGAACCTTAGAATTGTTGACGACCAGCACATCTCCGGCGTTCAGGTATTCCGGCAGGTCATGGAAGATGCGGTGTTCAATCGTATCATTCTTGCGGTCAAGCACCATCAGGCGGGCGCTGTCACGCGGGTCAGCGGGCTCCTGGGCAATCAGTTCTTTGGGCAGGTCATACCAAAAATCTTTCTTTAACATTGTTTTGCTTCCTTTTTGCGTTGACAAGTTGGCCGCGCAATGCTATTATTGAGGCATGCAGGCGGCGATTGTATCTTACAGCAGCTGCCATGCGGCACAGAGGCGCGGATTTCATCAGTATATTCCCTTTTATGCCAGCCAAAGGCTTGTGGGGAATGGAAAGGGACGTCCGCCGAAGGCGGTGCACGGCACGCATAGTTCCTGGGCCCCCAGCCGAACAGGCGCGGGACTGTCACGTTAGGATTAACGTGTTGCGCTGTGCTCATGCAATGTATCATTATATTGCATTTTGTGCCGGTTTTCAAGCCGGTTTTTTATTATCTCGTGTTTGGCAGCAAAATGGCTTGAATGCAGCGGCAGGTTTGTGTTTACCCCCTGCAAACCTGCGGCGGCAGCTGCATATAGGTAATGGTATGGGGCTGGGAACAGAAGCAGAATCCCCAAATGTGCGTTGGGGTTCTGGAGGAAAGGACGGCAGTTTAAGATGAAACAGTACAAAGTTGGCGTTGTTGGTGCAACTGGCATGGTGGGCCAGCGTTTTATTACCCTGCTGGAAAATCATCCCTGGTTTAAGCTTACGGCTCTGGCTGCATCGGCACGCTCCGCAGGCAAGACCTATGAGGATGCTGTCGGCAGCCGCTGGCTGATGAAAACACCGATGCCGGAAGCAGTCAAAAAGATGGTGGTTCTGGATGCTTCCAAGGTGGAAGAAGTTGCTGCACAGGTGGATTTTTGTGTTCTGTGCAGTCAACATGAAAAAGGACGAAATCAAAGCGCTGGAAGAAGCTTACGCCAAGGCAGAATGCCCTGTGGTTTCCAACAACAGCGCACACCGCATGACACCGGATGTTCCGATGGTAGTGCCTGAAATCAATGCAGACCACCTGGAAATCATCCCCGCACAGCGCAAGCGCCTGGGCACCAAGCGCGGCTTTATTGCCGTCAAGTCCAACTGCAGCCTGCAGAGCTATGTGCCTGCCCTGCACCCGCTGATGAAGGATTACGGCGTAACCAAGTGCCTGGTCTGCACCTATCAGGCAATCTCCGGCGCTGGCAAAACGTTTGAGACTTTCCCCGATATCCTGGATAACGTGATTCCCTACATCGGTGGTGAAGAAGAAAAGAGTGAGCAGGAGCCGCTGAAGCTGTGGGGCCACATTGATGGCGATAAGATTGTGCCCGCAACTGCACCTTCCATTACGGCCCAGTGCCTGCGCGTACCGGTATCCGATGGCCACATGGGCGCGGTGTTCGTAAGCTTTGATAAAAAGCCCACCAAAGAAGAAATCCTGAAAACCTGGAAAGAATTTCATGGCCCGGCGCAGGATCTGAACCTGCCCAGCGCACCCAAACAGTTCCTGCATTACTTTGAAGAAGATGACCGCCCCCAGCCCAAGCTGGACCGCATGATTGAAAACGGCATGGCTGTCAGCATTGGTCGCCTGCGTGAGGATACCCAGTACGATTACAAGTTTGTCTGCCTGTCCCACAACACGCTGCGCGGGCAGCGAGGCGGTGCAGTTCTGCTGGCAGAACTGTTGGCCGTTAAGGGCTATTTTGACTAATCATCCTCTAGATTGAAGGAGAAACATTCCCTATGAAACAACCTGTATTTACCGGTGCTGCTGTTGCCATCATTACCCCCATGCACGCAGACGGAACCGTCAACTTTGAGGAACTGGGCCGCATTATTGATGATCAGATTGCACACGGCACGGATGCCATTGTGATCTGCGGCACCACGGGTGAATCCGCAGCGCTCAGCCACGAAGAGCATGTGGAGTGCATCCGTTTTGCTGTGAAGCATACCGCAAAGCGCGTTCCTGTTATTGCGGGCACGGGCTCCAACGATACGGCCTTTGCCATTGAAATCTCCAAAGAGGCCGAGGAAGCCGGTGCAGATGCCCTGCTGCTGGTTACCCCTTATTACAACAAAACCAGCCAGGCAGGCCTGATTGCCACTATACGGCCATTGCAAATGCCGTTACCCTGCCCTGCATCATTTACAATGTTCCGTCCCGTACCGGTGTGAATCTGCAGCCCGCCACACTGGCGGAGCTTGCCAAGCTGCCCAATGTAAACGCTGTAAAGGAAGCCAGCGGCAATATCTCCCAGGTTGCGGATGTTGCAGCCCTGTGTGGCGAGGAACTGAACATTTATTCTGGCAACGATGACCAGATTGTGCCGATCTTGTCCTTGGGTGGTAAGGGCGTCATCAGCGTGCTTTCCAATGTTGCGCCGCAGCAGGCACACGATATCTGTGCCGCATTGGTTTTCCGGTGACACGGCAAAGAGCCTGGAACTGCAGCTGAAAGCGCTGCCGCTGTGCCATGCCCTGTTTGCTGATGTAAACCCCATCCCGGTCAAATGGGCAATGAACCGCCTGGGCTGGAATGCGGGTCCATTGCGTCTGCCTCTGGTGGAGCCTTCGGCTGCCGTGCAGCAGTCCCTGGAAAATGAGATGAAGGCTTACGGCGTTCTGAAATAAAATAATCACGACCAGGCCCGCAGTACCGCGGATTTGTTGCGGCGCCGCGGGCCTGTGCTTTGGAAAAGGAAGGAACCAAATTAAGATGACGGATTTGATTATTCAGGGCATTAACGGCCGTATGGGCCATACCCCTTGTGGAAAAGATCTCTGCCAGCAGCGATTGCCGCATTGTTGCCGGTGTGGACCAGAAAGCTGGTCAGATCGGGGATATCCCGGTTTACGCTTCGCTGGAAGATTTGCCGGAGGCAAAGGGAATCGTAATTGATTTTACTTCCCCTGCCGGTACGGTGCACGCGGCACAGTTCTGCGCGGCACATGGTATGCCTTGCGTGCTTTGCTCGACCGGTTTGAGCAAAGAGGACGAGGCTGTGGTGGAACAGGCCAGCGAGAAGGTGCCGGTGTTCCGCAGCGCCAATATGTCGGTTGGCATCAATGTGTTGATCGAGCTGGCCCGCCGTGCTACCAAGCTGTTTGATGGCGAGTTTGATATCGAAATTGTGGAGAAGCACCATCACAACAAGCTGGATGCCCCCAGCGGCACCGCTTTGATGATCGCAAATGCCATCAACGAGGAAGCTGGCGGCAAAATGAGTATGTCTATGACCGCCACGCTGTGCGCCAGAAGCGTGGCGCGCAGGAATTGGGCATCAGCTCCGTGCGCGGCGGCGGCATTGTGGGTGACCATGATGTGCTGTTCTGCGGCCCGGAAGAGGTTGTGACCATCAGCCATGTGGCCCAGAGCCGCGGTGTGTTTGCCGATGGCGCTGTACAGGCAGCACTCTTCCTGGATGGGTGTGAGCCGGGTTACTACACCATGACGGATATGCTCAAGGGTAAAATGCAATGTCTTTAAGGTCCCATGAAGCTGCTGCGTGCGCAGTAATTGCAATTGGCGTGTGCGGTGTGTTGGTTGGTTCCCTGCTGGTAGAATCCATGCGGAACGGTCAAAGCAGTGCAAAAGCCACGGTAAGCACGGCACAAAGCACCGAAGAAGTCCAGGCACAGACAGAAGCGACACAGACGCCCGCGCCAACACCTGAACCGGAACCGGTCGTACAGACAGTACACTTTTCTGCAACCGGGGATAACCTGATCCACGAGGGCATTTACAACCAGGCCAGGGCGCGCGGCAGTGATGGCCACTATGACTTTATCCCTGCCTATGAAAATCTGCGGGATTTTTACGCCGGGTTTGATGTGAACTGGCTCAACCAGGAAACGCTGGTCAATGATGATTATGAACCTTCCGGTTACCCGATGTTCTCTACGCCTGGGGATATTACCAATGCGCTGTATAATGTTGGCTTCCGGGTGTTCAGCCTTTCCAACAACCACAGCTATGATAAAGGCGCTGGCGGCATTGCCTCTTCGATGGCACACTGGGCGGCTATGCCGGATGATGTGGTGTCCATGGGGTTTTTATAATCTGGAAACCTATGATGACTATGTGTACCAGACAGTAAACGGCGTTACCATCGGCTATCTTTCTTATACGGAGATGACCAACGGCCTGCCAACGCCGTCCGGCAGTGAATACGGCGTGGTTTATCTGGACCAGAGGGATGTGATTGAAAAGCAGATCACGGATATGCGCCCCAACTGTGACGTTCTGGTCGTCAGCTGCCACTGGGGTGTTGAAGGCAGCCATACAGTTACGGATGCACAGCGCGAAACAGCCCAATGGCTGGCTGACCAGGGTGCAGACCTAATCATTGGCACTCACCCGCATGTGACGCAGACGGCGCAGTGGCTGACAGGAACGAATGAGAATAAGTCGTTTGTTGCCTATTCGCTGGGGAACTTTATCAATGCGCAGGATATGCCGGACAATATGATCGGTGCCATTCTGGATGTGACGTTCCAGAAAACAACCGCAGCAGATGGTACCGTTACCGTGGACATTCAAAACCCGGTACTGCACCCGGTGATCACCCAGTATGAGCCGCATTATGCAAACATTCGGGTTTACCTGTATAAAGACTATACGGATGAACTGGGCGCTGCACATGGCAACTTTGCATTGAGCAGGGCTTCCATTGAACAGGTTTTGAATGGTTCAATCGATTCTGAGTTTTTATCGTTAGAATAAAGGCAACACCGCACAATTCCCGCCTGACGGCTTAAACACCGCTTCGGCGGCTGCGGCACGGCATCTGCGTTGCCAAAATGCGCGATAATGTCGGGTTGCGGTACCCGCATCGTGCTTCGGGGGCAAAAGCCCCTCGCACTCTGCGACCGCTGCCCCTGCTTCGGTTCGCTGTTTCCGCCACTGGCGGCGCTCACCTTTGCAGCATCCAGTATTATCTGCGCTTTTGGCTTAGCATCTGCCGCACCTCGCTCGCCGTATCGGCACTTAGAATTATGCGGTATTGCCTAAAACAAAACGAAAGGGGTATTTTTATGTACGGTGTCAGCAAAATCAGCAGCGAGCAGAATATTATGCTTACCACCTTCCCCGCTGCCCAATACAGCGCACAGAGCCTGGCAGAGCATTTGGAGGTGTTTGCCAAGGCAGGCATTGTGGTGGATATGATCTGCCAGAGTGCCCCGCGCGGTACGGCGGTGGATTTCAGTTTTACCACCAGCTACAGCAATTTTGCCGCAGTCATGCAGGCCATCCCGGCGGCTGCCAAGGCCAATCCCCCGCTGATTTCTGGTGGCTATACCAAGATCAACCTGTTTGGTGAGGATATGGTTACCAGTTGCGGCGTTGCAGCACGTGCTTTGGCCGCGCTGGCAAAAGTGAACGCAGAAGTTGTTCTGATCACCACCAGTGACCTTGACATTTCCCTGTTGATCCATCAGGAAGATGAAGATGTGGCACTGAATGCGTTGAATAAGGCGTTTGAGCTGTAAGCGCGTATACAGGGCAAAAGTCTCATATAAAATTAGAACAGCACCCCGGCGGTTTTATCCCTTTTTGTTGGAATATCCGCCGGGGTGCTGTTTTATTTAGGGCAATACCGCATAATTCTAAGTGCCGATACGGCGAGCGAGGTGCGGCAGATGCTAAGCCAAAAGCGCAGATAATACTGGATGTCTTATCGAGCATTTTGGCAACGCAGATGCCGTGCCGCAGCCGCCGAAGCGGTGCTTAAGCCGTCAGGCGGGAATTGTGCGGTGTTGCCTTAGGTTGAAAATGACTTATATTGAGTTTTGCTTGAAACGATTCGCATGCGGAGATACAACGATGTGCTTCAGGCCTTACCAAGAGTCATTTCCAGGAAATAAACCCACTGTTTTTCCCACCAATACCAGTCGTGGGAAACATCCTGGCCCCAGATGTCAACAATGGGATGGATATCCTTGCTTTCCAGAATATCCCGCAGCTGCAAGGTGGAACGCAGTAGTTCTTCTTCCCACTGGCCCTGGCCGCAGCACATAATGAACTTGTCCGCTTTGGCATACAGTTCTTTGTATGGGTGGTTATCCGGGAAATTGCGCATGTAATCACAGGGACTGTTGCGGTAAACAAGGTCATCCATATAGCCCTTAAAGAACATATCCGCCTGGTATAGGCCGCTCAAGGCAATGGTGCCGTTATACAGGTCGGGACGGCGCAAAAATAGGTTGACGGCATGCCCGGCACCCATGCTGGCACCACCCACAAGAACTTTTCCCATGTGGTCCGGCCCCTGCTCCCGATTGATTTCCAGCGCACGGGGGGTCAATTCCTCGCAGACATAATTATACCAGCGCTCCTGCATTTCAATGCGGGGGCGCGCGGGGCCGTCATTGTCCCAGCTTTCGCGGTCAATGCTGTCTGCCGCGATGATCTGCAGCTTTCCGGCATCAATCCAGGGCGCTGCAAGGTTGCACATGTTGCGGTCTTCCCAGTCAAAAAAGCGGCCGCTCTGGCAGGGAAAAATCAAAATGGGCCGCCCGGCGTGGCCGTATACCTTGAATTCCATATCGCGGTTCAGATAGCGGCTGTATTCTTTGTAATAACGGATCTGCATGATACTCTCCCGTCTTGTACGGCAAAGCCGCACATTGTATTTTTCGGCAGCGCTGGAATAGCAGCAAACTGCTTTACATCATTTGTAAAAGAACTTTTTATTTAAGCTTAACAACCCCACAAGCGGTTGCATAAACCCTGTGCGTGAGGATTTGAAAAGCCAGTAATAGATAACGGCAGCAGCTTCCCGCAGGTAACAGGTGAGCACACTGCGTAAAGGAATCCCGGCGGGCAGTGCGTGGGCTGTGGTAAAACCAGCCATAGCCGCGTATACCCCGCCGCGGTAGCAGTGGAATGCGTTGGTTACATAGACGACCGGCTCCTGAGCACTGATGCCCTGCTGGACAAGAATCTCTTTGGCAAAGAGAAAATTTTCCTCGGTGGAAGTGGATTTGCATTCCGCGAGAACGCGCTGGGAATCCAGTCCTTTTTCAATCAGATAATTCCGCATAGCCTGGCCTTCCGGCACCCATTCATCCCTGCCTTGTCCGCCGGTGGTGATGACCAAGGCATCTGGATGGGCAACGGCGTATTCATAGGCTTTGTCGAGCCGGTAACGCAGCAATAGGCTGGGGCGGTCCTTGCGCAGACCAGCACCTAGAACGATCACAACTTTTTCTTGTCCGGTGGCGGGGTTGGCATAGCCGCTGAACGCTACAAAGCCGAGCAGCGCAGCATACAAAATGCCAAACACAAGCAAAAAGACGAACACAATTTTGCCGGGTATGGTACCGTGCAGCCAATGATGGATGGGCTGCTGCCAGATGGCATAGACATCTACTGCTGCGGTAAGCAGCCACACCAACAGGTTGCCCATGTTAAAGTTGGAAGTGAAAACCAGAGAAACGGAATAAATAAACAGCGCCAAGGCCAGCAGGCGGAGCAGAAATAACATGAAATGGCTCAATCCTTTTGTGGTGGTAACGTGTTTCGACATCATGCCTTGATTTCATTCCATACGCTGCACCCGGCCAGGCAGGCTTTTACATCCAGGGCATCGCATACGGTGTTGGCAATGGTGCCAAAAGCAGTACCGGGTGCCAAGGTCAACACCGTGGCGCAGGTTCTTGCCGTAAATCAGGAACGGAACATATTCGCGGGTGTGGTCGGTTGTTTTGGTGTAAGAAGGATCACATCCATGGTCGGCCGTTACCATCAGAATGTCATCGGGGCGCATCTTGTCCATAAATGTGGGCAGCCAATCATTGAATTCGGCTGCTGCTGCGGCATAACCGGCCACATCCCGGCGGTGACCGTACAGCATGTCGAAATCAACCAGATTCACAAAAGCAAGGCCGTCAAAATCACGGTCAGCCAATTCCATGGTCACTTTCAGGCCCTCCGTATTGCCGGAGGTGCGGATGGTTTCGCTCACACCCTTGCCAGCGAAAATATCGTGGATCTTGCCAACGCCGATGGTGGATTTACCAGCCTGCTGCAAAACATCCAGCATGGTATCTGCGGGCGGCACCAGGCTGAAATCATGGCGGCGCGGGGTGCGGGTGAAGTTGGCGGCACAATCCCCGACAAAGGGACGGGCAATCACGCGGCCAACGCCGTATTTGCCAACCAGCATGCGGCGGGCTTCGGCACAGATTTCATACAGCTTCTCCACCGGGACGATGGCCTCGTTGGCGGCAATCTGGAAAACGCTGTCCGCGGAGGTGTATACGATCAATGCGCCGGTTTTCATATGTTCCTCACCATAGTCTTTGATGACTTCGGTGCCGGAGTAAGGCTTGTTGCACAGTACCTGATACCCGGTGCGGGCGGTAAACTCATCCAGAACTTCTTTCGGGAATCCATTCGGGAAAGTTGGCAGTGGCTCTGCGCTGAGCAGACCGGCAATCTCCCAGTGGCCGATGGTGGTATCCTTGCCAGCGCTGGCTTCCCGCAGGCGGGCATAGCAGCCGACAGGGGCATCCAGCTTTGTGCCACAGGTTACACCGTCCAGATTAAACATGCCAAGGCGGGCCAGTTGGTCCCACTTGAAATTGGGGTGTCCGGCAATAGCGCCCAAAGTGTTGGTACCGGCATCGCCAAAAGCAGGGGCATCAGGCTCGGCACCAATGCCAAAGCTGTCAAGAACGATTAAAAAAATACGTTTTGCCATAGTGTTCAAGCTCCTTGTATTGTACCATGTTCCGCGGGAAAACAAAACGAGAACACGGATTTGTGTAAAAAAGCATGATCCTTTACGCCGTTCGCAGGGATAAGAAACTCAAATGGCTGATTTTTTGTATTGATTTTATTATACCCTATTCCCACCCAAAAGTAAAACAAAACCTTTTATTGTGCTTTGCAGTGTAAATTGAAGAGAAATACAGGATGACAAAACCGCAAGACGTACGTTGTAAAATCTGCACAAAAAATGTTTGCGCAAAGGAATGCGCGGCTTGTACTGGCTTGACCTTTGTATTATAATGTTTGTGTTAAGATGTTGTATGGAAAGTACCTGCTGGAATACTGGGCTTAAAACTCTGGCAGATAAAAATCCTGTACAATAGCATATTTTCAGGAGGGGTATTTATGCGCAAAACTAAAATTGTATGTACTTTGGGGCCGTCTACCGACCAACCCGGCATTCTGCGCCAGCTGCTGGAAAACGGGATGAATGTTGCACGCTTCAATTTTTCGCATGGCGATTACGCGGAACACAAAGGCCGTTTGGATCAGCTGCGCGCACTGAGCAAAGAGCTTGACGTTTCCATTCCGGCAATGCTGGATACCAAAGGCCCGGAGATCCGCCTGGGCGAATTCGAGAACGGCAAGGAGCAGCTGACCGCTGGGCAGAAATTCATCCTGACCTCCCGCAATGTTAAGGGCACGAAGGAAATCAGCTCCATCACTTACAAGGACCTGCCGCATGATGTCAGTGTTGGTGGCCGCATTATGCTGGATGATGGCCTGATTTCCCTGCGCATCGAAAGCATTACCGATACGGATATCGTCTGCACCGTGGAAAATGATGGTGTGATCAAGACTAAGAAGGGTGTCAACGTTCCCGGTGTACACCTGTCCATGCCGTATATGAGCCAGCGTGACCGCGATGATATCCTGTTTGGTATTGAACAGGGGTATGACCTGATCTCCGCCAGTTTTACCCGCAGCGCACAGGATATTATGGATATCCGCCACCTGCTGGATGAGCATAATGCCAATATCCGCATCATTGCCAAAATTGAGAACCAGGAAGGCATTGATAATATTGATGAGATCCTGAGCGTTGCCGATGGCATTATGGTTGCCCGCGGCGATATGGGCGTTGAAATTGACTATGCCGAAATCCCCTCCATCCAGAAGCACCTGATTGACCATGCCATGCAGATGGGCAAAATCTGCATCACGGCAACCCAGATGCTGGATTCCATGATAGTGAACCCCCGCCCCACCCGTGCAGAAATTACCGACGTTGCCAACGCCATTTATGACGGCACCGGTGCCGTTATGCTGTCCGGCGAAACTGCCGCAGGCAAGTATCCGGTAGAGGCCCTGAAAGCCATGGCAATGATTGCCGAAACCACCGAGAGCGATACCAACTATGAATCCCTGTGCCACCATGTCGGCATGGATTCTACCCGCCTGACCATCAGCGCCGCTGTCAGCCATGCGGCCTGCACCACGGCTTCGGATATCGGTGCTTCTGCCATCATTACGGCATCCAAGAGCGGTGAAACTGCCCGTCTGCTGAGCCGTTTCCGTCCGGATGCCCCCATTATTGCCTGCGTACTGGATGAAACGACATGCCGCCAGATGAACGTTTACCGCGGCGTGACTCCCCCTGCTGATGGATTATGCCCATTCGACCGATGAGCTCATCAGCATGTCCGTCAAGGCGGCGGAGGATGCTGGCTTGATTCATTCTGGCGACCGTGTTGTGGTTACGGCCGGTGTTCCCGTTGGCGTTTCCGGAACCACGAATATGATTAAGGTACACTTGGTTGGGGATACCCTGCTGACCGGCATCGGCATCAATCCGGGCCTGAATGCCAAGGGCGAAGTTTGCGTTTGCCGCAATGCCGAGGAAGCCGCCAAGAAGTTCAAGGCAGGTCAGATTTTGGTGGTCCCGTTCACCACCAACGATATACTGCCGTATATGCGCCAGGCTGCCGGTATTATTGCTGAGGAAGCCGGTGCAAATAGCCATTCCGCCATTGTTGGTCTGACATTGGGTAAGCCGGTTATCATTGGTGCAACCCACGCAACCCGTACCCTGAAGGATGGCATGAAAATTTCGATGGACTGTGCCCGCGGTGTTGTACAGGCAATGTCTGAATAAGGAGAAAAAACATGGAACGCATTGCAAGCTTTTGTGTTGACCATAATACCCTGGTTCCGGGCATGTACCTTTCCCGCAAGGATGGAGATGTGCTGACCTGGGATATCCGCATGAAAACGCCGAACAAGGGCAGTTATCTGTCCCCTGCCTGCGCCCATACGATTGAGCATCTGTTTGCCACCTATGCCCGCAACAGTAAATGGAGCGAGCATGTGATTTATGTTGGGCCGATGGGCTGCCTGACCGGTTTCTATCTGTTGACCCGCGGCCTGACGGACGCCGAAGCGCTGGCGCTGACCCAGGAAAGCTTTGCCTGGATGGCAGAGTATGATGGTGATATTCCGGGCGCTTCCGCCGTTGAATGTGGCAACTACCTGATGATGGACCCGGTGGCAGCACGACTGGAATGCAAGGCTATGAGCGAAGTTCTGCAAAAAGCTGGATGCCGACCATATGCGCTACCAGGAGAAGTAAGGCTCCGATAGCGAAACAGCGTAAAAGGCCAAAAGAATAAAGAAACAAAAAGCACATCCTGACAGGATATGGCACTGGCCAAATGCCGGCAGCAAAACCCTGTTGGGATGTGCTTTTTTGTATGATTTTCTATGAATGGAATGGCAAATTATTCGACCGAACCATATCCGTTCCGGGCACAGATAATCAAGAACTGGTCAATCTGGTCGCCGCTGGTAACCGTGACGATAAAATTATAAATGGTATCAAAGCGGACACGCGTGCTGTTATCTTCCGGTTGGGTCAGGAATACCATATCGACCTGCTCGACCGGCAGCGCCAGATCATAAGCGGCCATGCCACCTGCCACCGGCTGTACGAACTGGATATCGACCTGCGCCTTTGGTGCGGCAATTTCAAGCAGCGGAGCACTGTCGGTAGCGTATAACTCCATGATAGACTGCGGTTCCCCTGCTGCGCCGGGATTGGCCCAGTAAGAGGCAGCTTTCTCTTCCAGTGTGCAGCCGGATACCTGTACCGTGATGCCAGTATTTGGCAGTTCAGCCTGCCAAACAGGTTCGGTCGTTGATGCTGCCGCCGCATGCGGTCAATAGCAGAAAAAGGCATGCGGCAATAAAAGCCCAGAAACGTTTCATAGGATTTACCTGTTATGTGTTATGAAAGAAAATCAAAGGCAATACCGCATAATTCTAAGTGCCGATACGGCGAGCGAGGTGCGGCAGATGCTAAGCCAAAAGCGCAGATAATACTGATGTCTTATCGAGCATTTTGGCAACGCAGATGCCGTACCGCAGCCGCCGGAGCGGTGCTTAAGCCGTAAGGCGGGAATTATGAGGTGCTGCCCAAAGAATAACGGCGCTATTCATATGGATCATACGGCCCGGTTGGAATATCAGTGTTCGGTGGTAACGTGCGGGGGCACAAACCGGTGTCCGCCTGTACAAAACCCATCAGCATCCCCAAATGCAGGTGCCAATGCCGGAACTGTGCCAAAATCAAGGTGAAGCGGGTCCAGGTACAGTTTTCCGGCCGCTGCAAAAGATCCTCGTCATGCAAGGAAGTCAGATACAATGAAAGCTTGGCCTTAATGGTATAAAAGTAGTCATCAATCTGGCGGCGGTCCAGGTGGGCTGCGGGGTAAATGGATAGATTCTGCAAATGTGGGTGGTGCACGGGCGGTTCCACAAAATCAGGGTCATCGGGGTTAATGAACCACTGATCCAGCTCATGCAGCATATGGTAAATATGCTGCCAGACGGGCGCCCGCCAAACCGGATGTCCCACAGAGCATCCGGGATGCAGTCCAGAACATTCTGCGTTTCCCAAAGGGCACGCACGGTCATTTCTGTAATTACTACATGGTACGATGTTTCCCGCATGGCTGACACCCCGCTTTTGCTGCTTTGCGTTAGTATACCGCAAAAACGATGGCTTGATACATGGCGGAACCGATGGAAAAGTACGGCTTAAACGCAGCCGGAAATCTCGCGCGGGGTGCGCTTTTTTGCGGCCAACTCTGCCAACGGCTCCAGAAGGCGGCGGTCATCCGGGGCGGCGGCATGGCTTTTGGCCTGGGCCAGCAGCCAGCTGACTTCGCCAGCGGCGGCGCGGCCATATACCTGGGCCTGGTAGCCGTTGCAGCAGATACCAACCTTAGCGGCTTCGATCTGGGCGGAATTTGCCCCGGCATACCGGCGCAGAATGCCCTCCTGCGCGGCATGACTGGAGAACAGAGTCTTGATCAGTTGTGCATAAGATGCTGCATAACGCGGCGCAAGGCTGTCTGCAGTGCGAAGTTCAATGCCGTTATGGTTCAGGCAGACATCGTAATAGAACATCGAAAGGATCTGCTCAATATCGCCATGTCCCAAAAAGGAAGGATATACTTCAAAGGCGGATTTGCGCCCAACGCCGACAATGCGCGCCCCATGCCGTGCCACGACAAGCGGCTGCTGTAAAATATGGGCGGCGTAACTTTCAAAGCCAAAATTGGAATCCATCACGTTGGGGTAAATGCCGCAGCGGTCGGGGTCCACATTGTTCCAGATGTGGGTATGAATGCTGTAGTTATGGTTGGATTCCCCCTGGTACAGTGGGACATTGTCCGTCAGCAACGCCAGCAGCGGGGTGATCAGGCAGGCCACACGGAACTTACGGACAAAGTCAGCTTCGCTGGTGTAGCGGATAGTAACGCGGGTGGAAGCGGTGGCCCGCAGCATGACTCCACCCTGATTGCCGGTATTGCGGAAATAGCGGTCCATGATCATATAGCCGCTCTGCGGTACCAACGGCAGAAGCTCCGCCCGGCGGGATGGATGAACCCCTACGGTGCGGGCATACATGTTATTGGCCGCAAGGGCGTTGCACAGGCGGGTAAAGCAGCCCTCGTACACTGCCATAGCCTGCAACACAGTGGGATACGGTGCCAAAGAAATGGTAACCTGGCAGCCGGCCTGGATGGTAATGGTATAACTTGGGCAGCGGAACCCGAGATACACGTTATCCTCCGCAGGGGGCTCATCATGCCCCTGCATGGAGTAAATGACCTGTGCCAGCTGGGCATAGTCAACGGGGTTCCGTCCAAACGGGTAATGAAATGCTCTATCGTAAGCGCAATGGGCAACACACCAGGACGGACGCAATCTGCCTGGAAATATGCTGTAAGCGCATCAATTTGTTTTTGAAGATTTGCCAATGGGGCCTCCTATACCAGTAAAACAGCGGCGATGAAACAGGATGATATGGTAAATTGAAATCAGCTTTTAAAATAAACATAAAAACACCATTATAAATTATTCTACACCATAATGCCCGCAAAATCAACAATCGCTGCGCGAGGTTAAAAGCGGCTGGCAAAGCAAAAACCGCTATCCCGGCGGAATAGCGGCTGAATGTGGACCTTTATTGGAAATCTTTCGCGCAGGGCAGGCCATAAGCGGCATCAGCACTTTGTACGGCACGCAGGATCGCTTCGCTCATAACGCGAGCTCCCAATGCGCCGACAACATCCTGGTCCGCGGCAAGCTTGCCAAGGGATACGGCATAAATGCTGTCACCGTCTGCCGAGGTGTGTACCGGGCGGATGGAACGGGCGTAACCATCGTGCGCCATACCAGCCAGTTTGCAGAGCTGGGTTTTCTGGAACGCTGCATTGGTGAGCACAACGCCGATGGTGGTGTTGCCGACAAACTTGTTTTCTACTACCTCATAGTCTGCGAAAACAACATCCTCGCTGTCCACAAAATGCTTGCAGTCAGGGGTTAGCATACCGGCGACTTTGTGCCCATCACGCCAGTTATAAATATCCCCAGCGAGTTAACGGCAACAATGGCACCGACTTTCAAATCGCCCAGCTGCACGGCATAGGAACCGATGCCGGATTTCATGCAGGTGCCCATACCGGTCATTTTGCCAACGGAAGCACCTGTTCCTGCACCATAGTTGCCATCGCGGTAATTGTTGTGCTCAGCACCCAGGCAGGCGGCGTAACCCATGGCGGCATCAGGGCGCACATCCATGCGGCCGACCGTCAAATCAAACAGGTCGGACTGGCAGACAAGCGGCACCTTGGTAACGCCGACATCAAAACCAATGCCGCGTTCTTCCAGATACTTCTGTACACCCCCGGCAGCATCCAGACCGAAAGCACTTCCGCCGCTGAGCAGAATGGCATGGATGACCTGTGCGGCTGCCATGGGTTTCAGCAGCTCACTTTCGCGGGAGGCTGGTCCCCCGCCGCGCACATCCAGCCCGGCGGGCGCGCCATCTTTGCCAAACAGCAGTACCGTGCAGCCGGTGGCGGCTTCCGTGTTTTCAGCATTGCCGATCTGCAACCCCTCGAAATCGGTAATTTTAATTTCTTTCATAGCCATAGGTATAAGCCCCTTTCAAAGTGGCAGAATCTTATTTATATTGTAACGCAGAAAAAGGCTATGGGCAAGGAAAAGATGATAAGGCAACACCGCATAATTCCCGCCTTACGGCTTAAGCACCGCTCCGGCGGCTGCCGCACCTCGCTCGCCGTATCGGCACTTAGAATTATGCGGTATTGCCATAAGCGTTGATGTTTCCGGCCCGATATGATTGCCAGACGTTAAGCAAGGGCGATGCGCTGGGCAATATAATCGGGAACGGCATCTTCCTCTATGCCAAAGGGCATAAGCAAGCTCACTGTACAGCCGTTCCTGCGCCTGGCGGAAATAGCGTTCATCAGCGGCAGTATCATGCTTTTTGTGCTGTACACGGATTTCGTGGCGGTCATGCAGACCTTTTATCATCTTGGCAATCTCGCGGCAGTCACAGGTTTGCAGGGCCTCGCGGCAGCGGCTTTCCCGCTCTTTGGCATCCATGATGGGGACAACTGTATATTGGGGCATTTCCGAAATCAAAGTCTCCGCCTGCGCCCTGTTTAGCGGCTGACGCATCACAACGGTCTGGTTGTCAACGGGGGCATAAATTGTCATGCTTGGCTGTTTGCAGGTGTGCAGCGTGTAATAGAGTTTGCTTTTGTCCGCAAATTTCATGGGCAGTGGGCCGATTCCATCCACTTTGCATAAACCTTGTGCGCCGTAAACGACAATATCACCAACACAAAACATAAAACAAACCTCCCATTCACACTTTTTAACGTCTTACAATACTATTATAGCACAAAACCCAAGGCCTGGGTAAGGCCTTGGGTTTGCAAAACATCAATTTTGTGCGTTTTGGCAAGGCTGAGGCAATGGAAAAGAAGAGAAAATGCAGCAAAATTACTGGTTTTCTTTCTTTTTCTCGCCAAAGCGATATTCTGTGCCGTTCTTCAGGCGCTGGATGTTGGAACGGTGCAGCCAGATGACATAAGCGCCCATTAACACGCAACATACCGTGATGAACACAAGGGATGCAGCATCGGTGCCCTTCCAGAGCCAGTAGCAGAGCGTGAGCACAGGATACAGTGCAGCAATAATAATGCTGCCCAGGCTGACAATGTGGGTGATAGCAACTTCAACCAGAAAGATTACCAAAAGCACCAGGCAGGCAATCGGTTCGGTGGCTAACGCAGCACCGGCACCAACCAGCACGCCTTTGCCGCCGCGCAGGCCAAAAAAGACAGGCTTGCTGTGGCCCAGCATGCAGAAGATGGCGGCAAGGTAAGCGCCGCAGATCGGCTGCAAAAGCGGCTGGAAATCAGCCCCGGTGCCGGACAGCAACGAATCAAAGATAAACTGCCCCAGCTTGACGGCAACCACACTTTTGCCCACATCGCCGATGGTAGTGATCACTGCGGGCAGCTTGCCATAGGTGCGCAGCACGTTGGTCATGCCGGCGTTGCCGCTGCCATGCAGGCGGACATCATCGTGGTAAAAAAGTTTGGAAACCAAAACGCCAAACAGCAGGCTTCCCAACAGATAGGCCTGCAATGCTGTAAGCAGGCAGGCTTCCATCAAATGAACCATCTGTTCTCCCCCTCGTGGTCCTCAGCGTGCCGAACCATCGCCGTGCTCACGAATCAGCAGGCGCATCGGTGTACCGGTCAGGCCAAAGTTTTCCCGAATCTGGTTTTCGATATAGCGCTGGTAAGAAAAATGGAACAACGCTTTCTGGTTGACGAACGCAACAAATGTTGGCGGGCGGGTGGAGCTTTGGGTGATATAGAAAATCTTGAGGCGCTTGCCCTTATCAGAGGGCGGCTGCACACGCGCGGTAGAGCGCGCCAACATCTCGTTCAATGCGCCGGTCGGGATGCGGGTGCCGTTCTGCACGTCCACATACTGGATGGTTTCAAACAGTTTGTCCAGCCGCTGGCCGGTTTTTGCGCTGATGAACAGGATGGGCGCATAAGACATAAAGCTGAAATCCTCTTCCAGCTGCTTGCGCATCTTGTCCATGGTGTAGCTGTCTTTTTCAACGGCATCCCACTTGTTTACAGCAATAATGCAGGCCTTGCCCTGGTCATGGGCATAACCGGCAACCTTGGAATCCTGCTCCGTAAAGCCGACGGTTGCATCAATCATGATAACGCACACGCGGCTGCGTTCCACAGCAGCTAGGCTGCGCAGCACGCTAGCGCTCCACACCGCTTTCCACCTTGCCGCGCTTGCGCAGACCGGCGGTATCGGTAAAGATAAACTTGCCGTACTGGTTTTCCACCATGGTATCAATGGCATCACGGGTGGTACCTGCCTCATTGGCAACAATCAGGCGGTTTTCGCCCAAAAATATGGTTGATCAGGCTGGATTTGCCCACGTTGGGGCGGCCAATGACGGCAACAGGAATGCGGTCCTCTTCTTCCTCATCGTTGTCATCAAAGTGCAGGTTCTCACACACGGTATCTAACAGGTCGCCGGTACCATGGCCATGAACGCTGGAAATCGGCACGATATCGCCAATGCCAAGACTGTAGAAGTCATACAGCTCCATCGGCGGTTCGCCGACTTTATCACACTTGTTGACTGCCAGAACCACAGGCTTGCCGCTGCGCATCAGCATACCGGCAATATCCTGGTCCTGGGCGGTAACGCCAGCGCCAATTTCGCCCACCATGATAATACAATCCGCGGAATCAATGGCGATCTGGGCCTGTTCCCGCATATGGGCCAGCAGGCCGTCGTCAATGTTGGGCTCAATGCCGCCGGTATCAACCAGCAGGAACTTATGGCCGCACCATTCGCAATCACAGAAAATACGGTCGCGGGTAACGCCGGGCGTATCTTCCACAATGGCAAGGCGCTGGCCGGTCAGCTTGTTAAAAAAGCGTTGACTTGCCCACATTGGGGCGGCCAACGATGGCTACGATCGGTTTTGCCATAGTTAAATGCCTCCTTACATAATAAAGTTTATGCGGTTTGCACCGCAAATACGGGCGGGATTACCGCCCACCAAAAGAAAAATGCAGCTTTTTTGCGTTTGGGTTTTGGCTTCAGTTCCCCAAGGTAAGCTTTGCACCCACCGGCACCATCGGTTGGGATAACCTCAATCTCACAGCCAAGGGCCTCCCCCAGCTGCTTGGTGGTGAGATCATCCCAAAAAGCGGTCTTTTTCGTCCCGGAGCATCACTTCGGGAACACAAAGAATATTGCTGCTCAAATTGCCCTTGCATTGCTTGATGATATCCGTTCCCGTCACAAGGCCCGCAACGCTGACAGTGCCGCCAAAATAATCGTTCTGGATGGCGTGTACGGTAACGGAGATCTGCGGGTATTTGGCATGGGTGGCTTCTGCCATTTCGCGGATAAGCGGCGCGGCAAGGGTTCCGGTCACAACATCAATGCTGCGTGGTTCCACATTGCTGCGTGGGAACTGCAGTTCATCCCAGAAGGAATCATGATACATCCGCCACATGCCAACGCCGTCTTCCAGCTGGTCATAGTTGTCATAGAATTCAGCAGGGGAACTTCCCTCCCCGCCAGCAGATACCATTCATCACTGGGGTAAACAACACTGCGGCCGTACTGTTTCCGGCAGCGGGCACAATATTCCTCCATGATGTCCAGCGTTTCGGCGGCGGACTGCTGGTCGTAAGGCGTCAGCTTAAACAGCCCCTTACGGTAGGCTGTTACACCGGCGGGCACGGCAGCAATACTTTCCACCTGCGGCCGTAGCCGCAACAGGTCGTCCAGCGTGCGGCGTAGCTCGTCTCCATCATTGATGCCGCGGCATAACACCAGCTGGCAGTTCATATCAATGCCGCCTTTGGCAAACACGTCCAGATAGCGCAGGGTTTCGGCTGCGCGCTTGTTTGCCATCATGCGTACCCGCAGCTGGGGGGTTGGTGGTGTGTACCGAGATGAAAATAGGGCTGATATGCAGCTTGATAATGCGCTCAACCTCACGGTCCGTCAGGTTGGTCATCGTGATATAATTGCCATACAAAAAGGAAAGACGTTCATCGTCATCCTTAAAGTAAAGCGGTTCCCGCATACCAGGGGGCAGCTGGTCAATAAAACAGAACATGCAATGGTTAGCACAACTGTGCTTTTCATCACCAAGGTATGTTTTGAAATTGCAGCCGAAAGGCTCATATTCCCCTTTTTCAACAGAAATTTGCTGCTGTGCACCATTCTGGCAGATCGTCAGAGTGAAATGCGGCGCAGAGGTATAGAACTGATAGTCCAATGCATCGTTCAGGGGGTTACCATCAATGGCCAACAGCGTACAGCCAGGTTCCAAGCCCAAACGCTGTGCGGGGGAATGTTCATCAACACTGACAAGATGCAGCGGCATGGTGGCAGCTCCTTTCCGGCAGAATAAAAAATGGGGATAAACAAGAAAAAGGGAGAGGCACAGCCCCTCCCTTTAAGAAGCAATTAAGCCTCTTTGCTAACCTTGACAACTTCGACGCCCTTGTAGTAGCCACACTTGCCACAAACCTGATGGGGCACCTTGAGTTCGCCACACTGAGGACATTTCACCAGCGTAGGAGCCTCCAGCTTCCAAACGTTAGAACGGCGTTTATCGCGACGGGCTTTGGATTGTTTTCTCTTGGGTACTGCCATTTTTAAGCACCTCCTTGGTGAAATTCAACTAAGCAGTTGTTTTAATATGCTAAGCCGGGCATCTGCAGGGGCAGCTTCGTCTGCCGGTTGGCAGTTACATCCTGCCGCCTTCCTTTTGCCACAGATGGGGCATAGGCCTTGACAATCGGGGCTACATAATAGTACCCGCGGAATTTTGAAAATCAATTCCTGGTACACGAGCTCCCGTATATCCAAGCAGCCTTTTTCATCCAGCGGTAACTCAAAGTCCGGGTCATCAAGCTCACGCTCTTTGACAAAATAATCCACACTAAAATTATAACTCTGGTGAATGGGCGTAAGGCAACGTGCACATTCGGCATCGGTTTCAGCGGCAATCGTCAGCTGCATGACCACACCATCAGCAGTGGGCACAGCCTGAAAAGAACCTGTGACCGGTTCACGGATCACACTTCCATCAAAATTTTCTGTGGAGAAATCTTCAGAAAATTGCGCTGTATAGGGCGTTTTGCCCGTTTTGAAATAGTTCCGAATATCAAAAGCGCATAGTTACACCTCAAAAGGCTGCTTATCTAGTATACACAAGTCGACCCATCTTGTCAACAAAAAACAGAAAAAAAGTAAAAGAATTTGATTTTCCCACTCTTTTCAATCGGATGGGCAGCTGTATTGCGGCAAAAGCCACTGCTTTTGCACGGCATACCAAAGGGGCAGGCTCTTGCAGCGCCTGCCCCCAGTTACTTAAAGGACAATGCTTTTTACAGGTACTTCTTGATGCCTTCCGGCAGAGAAGCCTGATCAGCGGATACGGTCACAACAACCTCAACACTATTGCCTGCAATCTTATCAATCTCAGCCAGGACCTTGGCGGCTGCATCCATGTTGTGGTCAACGATTTTCAGGATGCCGTCAATGAACAGTTCGGTGATATCATAGTTACCAGCCAGAACACCAGCAACAAAACCGTACAGCATATCAGCGCCGTTGATGTCGTATTCATCGGCGTCCAGCAGGCGGGCTGCGTGGTTAATCTCGGTGGGTGAGTTTCATGGACTTCTCAATAACAACGATGTTGCCGGAAGTGGTCTTGGTTGCGTTGTTGATCATATCGATCATGGTCTTGGTTTTGCCGGAGCCTTTGGCGCCAACGATCAGTTTAATCATAAGAAGTGACCTCCTTTATATTGAAGCGGAAACAGGCATTAGCCAAGCTTTGCCTCCAGCTCCGCTTTGCGATCCTCATAACCGGGTTTGCCAAGCAGGGCAAACATGTTCTTTTGTAGCTTTCCACGCCGGGCTGGTCAAACGGATTGACGCTCAGCAGATAACCGGAAACAGCGCATGCTTTCCAGAAGAAGTAAATCAGGTAGCCAACATTATAAGCATCCAGAGAATCCACTTCAATCACGCCGATCGGCACGCCGCCATCATTATGGGCCAGAATGGTGCCTTCCATGGCCTTGCGGTTTACAACGCTCATGTTCTGGTCAGCTAGGAAATTCAGACCATCAAAGTTGCCTTCCAGCGGTTCAATGTAAAAATCCTCACGGGTATTCTTGATATCGACATAAGTCTCGAACATCGTGCGGCTACCATCCTGCAGGAACTGGCCCATGGAGTGCAGGTCAGTCGAGAAGATGCAGGAAGTCGGCATCAGACCTTTCTGGTCTTTGCCTTCGCTTTCGCCAAACAGCTGCTTGTACCATTCGTTCATCATGGTAAAGTCGGGCTCAAAAGCGGCCAGGGTTTCCACAACCTTGCCCTTGCGGTACAGGATGTTGCGGGTCATCGCATAACGATAAGCATCGTTATCCTTGCTGCAAACGCTGTAAGCTTCGCGGGCATCAGCAGCACCTTTCATCAAGGCATCAATGTCGATACCGGCACAGGCGATGGGCAGCAGACCAACGGCAGTCAGAACAGAGTAACGGCCGCCAACATCATCAGGAACAACAAAGGTCGGCCAGCCCTGTGCATCAGCCAGCTGCTTCAGGGGTGCCTTTGGCACGGTCAGTGGTGGCATAAATGCGCTTGTTCGCCTCTTCCGGGCCAACGGAATCTTCCAGCAACTTGCGCAGAACGCGGAACGCCAGAGCGGTTTCGGTGGTGGTACCGGATTTAGAAATAACATTGATGGAGAAACGCTTACCCTTGGTCACCTTAATGATGTCGTTCAGGTAAGTGGGAGAAATTGTGTTACCGCAGAAATAAATCTTCAGGCCGTCCTCGGTATCGTTGTGATACAGGCCCTTGACTGCTTCGACAACAGCGCGTGCGCCCAGGTAAAGCCGCCGATACCGGCGACCAGCAGCACATCGGAATCTTCACGGATCTTTTTTGGCTGCTTCCTTGATACGGGCGAACTCTTCCTTGTCATAATTAACAGGCAGGTCCAGCCAGCCCAAAAAATCATTGCCAGCACCGGAACGGGATTCCAACTGCTGGTGGGCAAGCTCGACCTGCGGGAAGATCGTATCATATTCTTCGGGACGGATAAACTTTGCAAGATGTTTGCCATTGTATTTGACGCTCATCGCTTAAATCCTCCTCATCCATAATTTAGTAACTTCATGATACAGTTTTTACGCTTGATTGTCAAGCCAAAACCTGGCGTTTTTCATTCGTTTTGCACAAAACCTTACGCTGTAAGCCATAAAGCATTGACAACACGCCGGAAACAACCGCTAAAACTGCGCGCGCCAACGGGTTTTGCCGCAATAATTGGGCAGCTTTGCAAAATGCCCTGGCTGTTTTTTGATGTTTAGGCTGCCGATAACCGAACCTTCCCGGATGGGAGCCTCCAGCGTTTGCGGAAGTTCAACTTCAGCTTGCAGGGCGCTGCCCTGCCCTTTACGGCCAGGCAGCGCTCCGGCGCGGTGTAACATAGTTCCAGCGCGGGCTCTTCACCCTTCTGCACGGGCAGTGTTTTGGGGGCGTCTGCCGGGATGGGAACCAGCGCACTTTCAAACATAGCGAAGCCATAATCCAGCAGGCTGGTGGCAGCGGCAAAGCGCTCCTTGCCGCTGGAAGAACCCAGCACAACAGCAATCAGCCGCAAATTATCCCGCGATGCACTGGCGGAGATGCACACACCGGCCTTGCCGGTTGTTCCCGTTTTCAGCCCGGTGATGCCATTATAACTTTTCAGCAGTTTGTTGGTGTTCACCAGTTGGGTTGTACCGCCGCGCAGGGTATCCATCCATACAGTGCAGTAATTTTCAATTTCCGGGTGGTTCAGCAGCATTTCCCGGCTCATGATGGCGACATCGCGCGCGGTAGAAAGGTGGCCGTCTTCATCCAGCCCGCAGGCGTTGCGGAACGTGGTGCTCTGCATACCCAGCTCTTTGGCGCGGGCGTTCATGCGCTCCACAAATACCGGCTCGCTGCCACCAATAAATTCGGCAACGGCTACTGCGGCATCATTGGCGGAGGAAATACAGATGGCTTTCAGCATTTCATCTAATGTCAGCTGTTCGCCGGGTTCCAGCCAAATCTGGCTTCCACCCATATGATAGGCGTGTTCGGATACGGGGACGATATCACTCAGGCTGACCTTCCCTGCTTCCAGTGCTTCAAAGGTCAACAGCAGCGTCATAATCTTGGTGATGGAGGCGATAGGGCGGGACTCGTCGGCGTTCTTTTCATATAAGACTGTGCCGGAATCTTCATCAATCAGGATAGCCGCCTGGCAGGGAACATCAAAATCCCGATCGGTGGCCGGGTTAATATCCAGCGCTGCACAGGGCAGCGCATTCAAGATAAAAAATAATCCCAAAATCAGGGCTGCAACCCGCTTTTTCATGACCAAAGCCTCCCCTGCCATCGTCTTTGGCCGGGCGCTGCCCGGCAAGAATGTTTTTTGCTTTGGTGATATTGTATGCGGTATAAAGGATGTTTATTGCAGCCGCATGGTATTACCACTCATCTTTTTCTGTGTGGGCGGTGGAGCCTTGTCAGAATGGGTAGATTCTATTATAATACTAATAGAGCGTTAACCAATAGAAGGACGGAATACGATGAGAGTTTGTTTTTTATACCCTCGGCTGTAAAGTCAACCAGAACGAAACGGGTGCGTTGGCCCAGCTGTTTGAGCAAAATGGGTTTACCGTAGTGGAAGAAAAAGACGGTGCGGATGTTTATGTGGTCAACAGCTGCACCGTGACGAACTTTGGCGACCAGAAAAGCCGCAAATGGCTGCGCCGCGCCAAACGCGAAAACCCCGGCGCGGTGACAGTTCTGACGGGCTGTTACCCGCAGGCGTTCCCGGAAGAAGCCGCTAAAATTGAAGAAGCCGATGTGGTAACGGGTTCCGGCAACCGCCACGCCATTTTGCAGGATGTGCAAAAAGTGTTGAACGGCGAGGAAACCAAGGTGGTGGACATTCGCCCGCACCAGAAGGGCGAAAGTTTTGAAGAACTGCCGATGGACCGCTTTGCAGATCACACCCGCGCATTTGTGAAGGTAGAAGATGGCTGCAACCGCCGCTGCGCTTATTGCGTGATTCCCCGCGCCCGCGGCCCGGTGCGCAGCCGCAGCGAAATAAGCATTCTGGAAGAACTGCGCCGCTTGGCGGCATCCGGTTACTGTGAAGTTGTGCTGACGGCAATCAGCCTGCCCAGCTATGGCAAAGATACCGGAACGGGCCTGGCGGAGCTGGTGGAACATGCGGCGGCTGTGGCGGGCATTGAGCGCATCCGCTTGGGCAGCCTTGACCCGGATATGCTGACGGATGACGATATCCGCCGCCTGGCTGCTGTGCCGAAGCTTTGCCCGCAGTTCCATCTGAGCCTGCAAAGCGGCAGCAGCAAGACTCTGCGCGCCATGCGCCGCCCTTATACCACGGAACAGTATGCCGCCGTTGCCGCAAAGCTGCGAGAAGCTTTTGGCGAGGAAAACGTGAGCATTACGACCGATGTGATTGTGGGCTTTCCCGGTGAGACGGAGCAGGATTTTGAGGACAGCATGGCATTTGTGGCAGGACAGCGCTTTTTGAAAGTACATGTTTTCCCCTATTCTCGCCGCGAAGGAACGCCCGCGTTCGATTTTCCGAATCAGGTTCCGGAGCATGAAAAGGAATCCCGCAGCCGTCGCATGACCGCCGCTGTGGAGAAGGTACGCGCAGAACTGGCCCATGCAGCACAGGGGCGCACGGCACAGGTGCTGCTGGAAACCCCACTGTCCTCCACCTTGTTTACCGGATACACCAAACAATATCTGCCAGTTGTGGTCAATGCGCCGGGGCACAAAAGCGGTGAAATCGTGACCGTAACACTGGGTGAATGGGACGGCAAGCGCTGCCGCGCCCAGGCACAGTGATGGACACGGTGGGGAAAACATAAAATTTGCGCGGTTTTTCTTGAATTTCCGGGTTTTCCTCTTGTAATAAAGGCGGTTTCTTGGTAAAATCTTAACAGGAGCCGTATCGTTATTATTTTAACTTAGAGCATGGAGAACAGCAATTTCCATTGCGGCGCACATCCAGCGAATGTGCGTGTGCGGGGCCGAACCGCGGCTTTGCACATACGGCCAATTAGAAGTTTTGTGTAAGGAGCATAAGCACAATGAGAGGCATTTATACCCCTGTAACCGACATTCGGCGCAAGGTATTTACCGAAGTTGCCCGCATGTCCTATGAGAGCAATGAAATGGCAGATTACGCGAAGGAAATCCGGGACCTGCCCTTTAAGATCATGCCCGGCGAGGACTCTTCGCTGCGCAGCAGCATCTTACTGGAGAGCGATTGTTTCTGAACGCATCCGTCTGGCTATGGGCCTTTCTCTGCGCCCGGTTACCGAGAGCGTTTCCGCTACCGAAGACCTGGAGCACAGCGTAATTGCTGACAAGTACTATGAGCCGCCGCTGATCAACGTTATCAAGTTTGCCTGTAACAAGTGCCCGGAAAAGATCATAAAGGTTACCAGCATGTGCCAGGGCTGCCTGGCTCACCCCTGCCAGGAGGTCTGCCCCAAAAAGGCAATCAGCTTCCGCAATGGCCGCAGTCACATTGATCAGGATCTTTGCATCAAAAGTGCGGCCGCTGCGTAACCACCTGCCCGTACAACGCCATCGTCAAGGTGGAGCGCCCCTGCGCCAAGGCTTGCGGCGTTGGTGCTATTCGTTCTGACGAGCATGGCCGCGCAGATATTGATTACAACAAGTGCGTATCCTGCGGTATGTGCCTGGTCAACTGCCCGTTCGGCGCTATCGTGGATAAGGGACAGATCTTCCAGCTGATCCAGTCCATCAAGCGCGGAGATGAAGTCATCGCCATCGTGGCACCTGCCTTTGTCAACCAGTTCCCCAACATGACCCCCGCCAAACTGCGCGAGGCCATGAAGCGCCTGGGCTTTGCCAACACTGCAGAAGTTGCCATCGGTGCTGACCTGTGCACCATTGATGAAGCGCATGACTTCCTGGAGGAAGTTCCCTCCAAGCACCCGTTCATGGGAACCTCCTGCTGCCCGGCGTGGAGCGTTATGGCCAAGAAGAACTTCCCCAAGTTTGCTGACTGCATCAGCATGGCCATGACCCCCATGGTGCTGACTGCCCGCCTGCTGAAGCAGGATCACCCCGCAGCCCGTATCTGCTTTGTCGGCCCCTGCGCCGCAAAGAAGCTGGAAGCCAGCCGCCACAGTGTGCGCAGCGAGGTTGACTTTGTCCTGACATTTGAAGAACTGATGGGCATGTTTGAAGCCAAGCAGATCAACTTTGATGACCTGCCGGATGACCCGAATGATAACTTCAACAATGCCAGTGCCGACGGCCGCGGCTTTGCCGTCAGCGGCGGTGTTGCACAGGCGGTCGTCAATGTCATCAAGAAGGAAGACCCGACCCGCGAAGTGAAGGTCGTTTCCGCACAGGGCCTGGCAGAATGCAAGAAGATGATGCAGCTGGCTGCTGCCGGCAAGTACAACGGCTATCTGCTGGAGGGTATGGCTTGCCCGGGCGGCTGCATTGCCGGTGCCGGCACTTTGGCTGATCCTGCCCGCAGCGCAATGATGCTGAACAAGTACAAGGCACAGGCAACGATGAAGACCGCTGCCGATACCCCGTACAAGGATACCCTGGATAAGCTGAAGTACTAATTTTTGCGGCGTAGCGGAAGTCGAGCCGATAGGCTGACCCGGTAAGCCAAAACAAAATGTAATATAACGTTCCCCGGAACTGGTTTGCTGTTAGGGCAGAATGGTTCCGGGGAACATTTTTGTTTTTTACATGCAGTTGTTAAAGCACTGCCCTGTGGATGACTTGTCTCTATCCACAAAAAGGAGTGTTAAGGAAAGCAGCACGCCCGGTAGATCAGGTTTTGGCTGTTTGATAATATAAGAGAGCTGACCGTCCATTTTCGCACAAAAAAATATAAGGCAATACCGCATAATTCTAAGTGCCGATACGGCGAGCGAGGTGCGGCAGATGCCAAGCCAAAAGCGCAGATAATACTGGATGTCTTATCGAGCATTTTGGCAACGCAGATGCCGTGCCGCAGCCGCCGCCGGAGCGGTGCTTTAAGCCGTAAGGCGGGAATATATGCGGTGTTATAAGGCATAAAAACAGCAAGGCCAGACAGAACATTGGCGTTGTCCATCTGGCTTTGCTGTTTTATATTATTTGTGATATTTCATGCCATTGTTGATGGTGCAGGCGCGGTAGATCTGTTCCGTCAGTACAAGGCGGGCCAGTTGGTGCGGCATCGTGATGCGTCCCATGGACAGCTTTGCGTTGGCGGCCTTTTTACAGAATCCGCCAGCCCGTGGGATGAGCCAATTACAAATGCAATATCCCCCGCCCCGCTATTGGCGCGGTCTGCAATCAGTTTTGCCAGCTCTTCACTGGAAAATTGTTTACCTTCCACGCAAAGTGCGGCGAGATATTCCCCTTTGCGCAGGCTGGAAAGAATGGCGGTGGCCTCTTTGTCCAGAGCTTTGCTGATTTGGGCGTCACTGGCGTTTTTATCTGCAATCGCAGCTTCTGGCAGCTCAATAATACGGAAATTGCAGAAAGCGCCAAGACGCTTTTGATATTCGGCAACGCCTGCCGCAAAAATAGGGCGCGTTCAGCTTTCCAACACAAATCAAATCAATATTCTGCATGGGGTACCTCAGAACTCTATGTAGGGGCTTACTTCATTGCGGGACTGTGCCTGAATCAGCACATCCCGCCCTGGCTGGATGCCAGCGGCAAGCAAGACATTGTATACTGTGGTTAGTGCCAGCTCTGGCGAATTGTTAGTTTGGCTGAGATGGCACAGCGCAAACTTTTTGCAGCCGTCCTGAATCAGGTCCAGCAGCTCGGCCGCACAGGCGCGGTTGTCCAGGTGGCCGCGGTCGCTGGCAATACGCACTTTGAGATAATAAGGATACGGCCCACCGTGCAGGCTGAACGAGTCGTAGTTGGCTTCCAGCGCAACCAGGCTGCAACCGGCAAGGTTTTCCTGCACGACAGGAGTTAATACACCAAGGTCCGTGGCAAGCGCCATAATGTGGCCGTCCGGCGTTGTGACGCGGTAGCCACAGCACGGTACATCGTGGCTGGTGGGAAAGCTGGAAACACGGAATGTGCCAATATCCTCAGTGCGGCCATCCATGGCAATCGCGTCCAGTGCGGGCGGAATGGTTCCGCGGGAATAAAGCGTATCCAATGTGTCAGCACAGCCATAGACTGGCACCGAATAATGCTTGAAAAAAGTATCCAACCCGCTGACATGGTCTGAGTGTTCGTGCGTAATGAGAATGCCCTCACAGTCGGATACAGCAAGCCCCAGGCTGCGGAGCGCATTCAAGGTTGTACGGCAGCTTTTGCCCATATCGATCAGAAGGTACTTTCCCTCGTGCAAAATCAGGGCGCAGTTGCCGGAGGAACCGGAATACAGTGTGGTAAATAATGCCATAAAGAATGATATCCTTTTGAATTGCGGCTGCACGGGCGCATCAATGCAAAATACAGCCTTTGATGAAACGCTTTTGCCAACGGCCATAAAAAACAGGCCGCATTGCTGCGGCCCGTAAAAGCCAGTGTTACATTGCGCGAGTCATGCGTACAGGGGCTTCGACACGGCGGATATCCGCGCCAAGTGCCTGCAGCTTTTCTACAATGTTTTCGTAACCACGCTCAATGTGTGCGGTCTCGTCAATTTCGCTGACACCATCCGCGGCAAGGGCAGCCATGACCATTGCCGCGCCGGCACGCAGATCCAGCGCACGCAGCGGGGCGGGATACAGCTTTTTCACACCCTCAATAACGGCGACCTGGCCATCGACCTGGATGTTAGCACCCATACGGATCAGCTCGTCCACATAGCGGAAGCGGTTTTCCCAGATGCCTTCCGTTACAATGGAAGTGCCATCGGCCAGCGTCAGTAGCACTGTCATCAATGGCTGCATATCCGTCGGAAATCCGGGGGGTGCGGCATCGTCTTGATTTTAACCGGATGGATGGCACCGTGGCGCACAATGCGCATGGCATCATCGTATTCGGTCACTTCGCAACCAGCGGCGCGGAGCTTTGCGGTAATGGGCTCCATATGTTTAGGAATCACATTGTGCAGGGTCACATCACCGCCGGTAATAGCTGCGCCAACCATATAGCTCCCCGCTTCAATCTGGTCCGGAATGATGGAATAAGAGCAACCATGCAGCTGCTTGACGCCACGAATCTTGATAACATCCGTACCGGCACCGTGCACATCAGCACCCATCATGTTCAGGCAGTTGGCAAGGTCTACAACATGCGGTTCACGGGCAACGTTTTCCAGAATGGTCAGGCCCTCCGCTTTCACAGCGGCCAGCATGGCGTTCATGGTGGCGCCAACGGAAACCGTATCAAAAAAGATATGGCTCCCAGTCAGGTGCTCTGCACGAACACGGATCATGCCGTATTCAACGGAATCATCGGCACCCATAGCGGTAAAGGCTTTCAGGTGCTGGTCAATCGGGCGCGGTCCCAGATTGCAGCCACCGGGCATGGCAACCTGACCGGCACCAAAGCGGCCCAGCAGCGCGCCCAAAAAATAATAACTGGCACGCATCTGGCGGGAAAGCTCGTTCGATACCTCGGTGCAGTTCAAATGGGTCGTATCAATTTCATATGTGCTTTTGCTAATCATGCGGATGCTGGCCCCCAGCTCGCTCAGGATCTGGAGGGAGGCCATAACATCGCTGATACAGGGAAGGTTTTCGATGGTACATTTATCTGCCGCGAGAATGGTGGCCGGCAAAATTGCCACAGCGGCATTCTTGGCGCCGCCGATAACGACATCGCCGTTCAGGGGCTTGCCCCCATGAATCACAAACTTTTCCAAGCAGCTACTCTCCTTTTTAGGGTAAAACGTGCGAAACAGCCCACAGTAATCAGGAGCCACCGCACACCTATATCATATTATACACCATCCGGTGTACTTTGAAAAAGCGCTGACCCTATTATTTGTAAAAAAAAATAGATAAATTGTAACCTGAATGAAATCTTTTTTTGCGCCAAATCTACAGGAAAATACCGGTATAACAGGGATGACTTGCATCATTCCCGCCGCTTAGCGGGAAGCACGCATGCCGCCAAAGTAGGTCTGGGCGCTGAAGCGAGCACCATTATAATACATCTCAAAGTGGCAGTGGTTGCCGGTAGAGTCACCCGTGGAGCCAACCAGGCCGATGACATCGCCCTGGTTCACGGCCTGGCCTGCTGTGCATTTCAGCTGCGACATATGCGCATACAGCGTGCGGTAGCCGTTGCCGTGGTCGATAATAACATAATTGCCATAGCTGTAATGCCAACCGGCAGTAACGACCTTGCCGGAATCCGATGCAATGATGGGGGTACCGTAAGCGGCACAGATATCGGCACCCCTATGGTAAGAGCTCATCCAGCGGCTGACATAGGTATAGTTCGGAACAGGCCATACAAATGTGCCGCTGCCAATGCGGGCAACCATGCCGCTGGCAAGCTTAGTACCTTTAACAATCAGCTGTGTGGTAGGGTTCTGCAAAACTTTATAATTGACAACTTCGCTGGAACTTTCAACGCCGTCAATATAGGTGGTTTCGCGGGTAATCTCCTCGGTGCCGTCGGCACCTTCCTGCACAACAACCGTCTTGCCGAAATCATATTCGTCCGATTCACTTGTCTGGGTGTCAAACGGGATCGGCTCGGTATAGGTGCTGCGCACGACCTCTTTGATCTGCAGCATATCCGGGTACGAAACACCAGTCATAACAGCGGTTCCCTCATCCAGAACTTCATCGGTCCCGGTCAGATCGGGGTTTAATGCGGCCAGCGTATCCCAGGATACACCGGTATTATCCACAACTGTCTGAACAGTATCTCCCGCTGCTGCGGTGTAATAGGTGGGGCCGCCGCCCTGGTTCAGGGTACTGATCACATTGTTGTAATCCAAAATGGAAGAAAGCAGATAAATGCCGTCAACCAGCTTGATGTCATGTACAAAGCTGACGCGCTTGTTCTGGTCCATTGCGTTGACGTAAGGCGCTTTAATACTTTCCAGATAGGTGCGCAGATGGTCGCCTTCCGTGGTGACAAAACGCAGGGAATCATCCACATAGACAGCGGTTGCTTCGCCGATCTGGTCACTGGAAGCGCACAGAATGGCGTCCGCAGCTTCGGTTTCCGTCATGGTGCTGCTGCCGGATTCCAGCGTGTAGGTAGGGGTAACATCCCAGCTGTCATCCGAAACCTGTGCGCCGGTGGAAGCCATAACAGCTTCCGCATTGGTGATACGGGAACGCACATCTTCACGGGCGCTTTCAAATACCTGTTCGCTGGCTACCGTGCCGACAGACGTTCCATTAACCTGAACATTCAGAACAAAGTTCTGGTTCAGCCCGCTCTGCACCACATACAAAAAGCCTGCTGCCGCAGCAACCGGCATAATGTAAGAAAGCGCGTTCAGCAGCAGCGGCAAAAATTGCCGTGCAGCATGGGCGAAATAACGGAGTTTTTCCTTGCGGATGGTATGGGCGCTTTCGTCAGAAAGTTCATCCGAAATTGCGCGGAAATGGCGTATGCCGGATCCAACCACCTGGAACGGCTCGACGATATCCTCGCACAGGGTAATGATGCCGAGAGCAAACGGGCGGATGATTGTGACAAGCAAACGGGCTGCGTTCATGCCAATGGTAGAAGCAACTTTGTAAGTACCGCGCACAGCGCAAACCACGGCATACTCGACCCAAAAGCCGATCATGTACAAGGCATCGCCAATCAGGTTCGCGTGCGGAACACGCGCCAGTACCTGACGGAAGCTGTGATGGCGGCGGGCTTTTTTTGTTCTGCGCCGCCAGGCGTGTACGGTCAGCTTGCAGCGCAGACCGTCCAACCAGAGGGTAAAACCGCTGTGAGTACGGATAGAAGATACAGGTGCTTTTATTTTGTTGTTCAGTTTGATTCTGTTGTTCCAAATGGGTAGGATTTGTGCTCAAAAGGGGCTCCTTTCCGCGCGTAAAGGCGCGTGCATGGGGTTATAGGGTGCAATGTAGGCATTTTGTGCTACTCAGCGCAGGGGCAGCACGGATTGTAACATTGTTTGAATCTCTTCTTTGTCTGGCAGATAGGCTGCGCAGCAGGCGGCCAGAAAATCCTCTGGCAAAGGGGCTCTGCACCCGGCGGGGCTCATGGTCCGCGGGGCGGTTGAACCGCAACACTGCGCAATGCAGGGCGTGACGCGCAATGATATCCGTATGGCCGCCGTACAAACTATCCCCCGCCAGCGGGTGGCCGAGCCAGGAAAAGTGAACGCGGATCTGATGGGTACGGCCCGTTACCGGAAAACAGGAAACCAATGCATGGGAAGCGCTGGCGGCCAGCACGGTGTATTCCGTCACGCTGGGCTTGCCGTCTTCCCTTACACAGCGGCCAATGATGGAATCGCCGCGGCGCGCAATCGGGACGTCAATGCGGCCCGACCCAACGGGCAGCGGGCCTTCCACCAGGGCAAGATAACACTTTTGTGCAGTCTTGGCGAGTTCCGGCGCGGCAAAGGCATTCTGCGCACACAGCACAAGGCCGCTGGTGTTTTTATCAATGCGGTTGACCGGGTGGAATACGCCATCCTCGCCGCGGCATTTCAGGCGGTACAGCCAGCCGTTCGCAAGGGTTCCGCTGGTATGGTTTAATGTGGGGTGTACCGCAATGCCGGCAGGTTTGTTCAATACAGCCGCAAACTCATCCTCATAGATAACATCAATAGGCAGCGGCTCCGGCTGAACAGCGGTGGGAGGCTCAGGAGGCAGAGCGAACGAAACAATCTGCGCTGTTGCAACGCGGTAATCTGTATGGACGGGGATGACCTCATCCCCCAGCCACACAGAAGCCGGTGCCCTGATATTTGACCGCCTTGATGCAGGCGGAGCTGACACCCATGGTGCGCAGAAAAATATTCAGGCGCATGCCATTGCAGGATGTGGGCACGCGGAAATGCAGCATCTGCATCAGTTTGACCTCCGTTCGGAACCGCCGGAGCGGCTCATACGCAATGTATTATAACACAAAAAAACAGCAGTTGCAAATGATGCAAAAATATGGTATGATAATACACAAACGAGTGGAACATACGACGGCGGGGCGGCTTGACCGCTCTGAGGAAAGTCCGGGCTTCACAGAGGCATGGCAACTGCTAACGGCAGCCGGGGGGTGACCCTAGGGATAGTGCAACAGAAATAGACCGCCGCCCCCAACAGGCGGTAAGGATGGAAAGGCGAGGTAAGAGCTCACCAGCGCACTGGCGACTTTGCGGCTATGTAAACCCTGTCAGAAGCAACAACCGTATGGGACATATGTGGAAGCCTCGCACGTCCCGGAGTTGGCGTGACGGCCCTTTGGGGCCGCGGAGTTTTGCGGCAACGTAAAACCAAGATAGATCGTCGTTTAATACAGAACCCGGCTTACGGTCCAGTCGTTTTTTATAACAAATCAGCCCCGCACGCAGTAAAAATACTGTGCGCGGGGCTTTTTCGTGTTCTGAACTTAAGGCAACACCGCATAATTCCCGCCTTACGGCTTAAGCACCGCTCCGGCGGCTGCGGCACGGCATCTGCGTTGCAAAAATGCTCGATAATACACAAAGTATTATCTGCGCTTTTGGCTTAGCAGTTGCCGCACCTCGCTCGCCGTATCGGCACTTGGAATTATGCGGTATTGCCTTAAAAAGTAATACTATAACAGGTTTAGCACCATCAATAGAATTACACCCGGCAGCCCTAAGATAACGGCGGTTCCCGCAGTCAGGGCGTTCAGCGGCAGAGCGATGCCCGTTAAAGGGCCAAGCAGTGCCACTGCCCCCCAGCCCGGCCAGACCGCATGCTGCCCCACCAAAAATGCCAAGCAGCGGCCAGCGGCGGCAGGCAGCCGCGCGGGCAGTGACCAGCAGACAGAAAATACCCACAGCGATTATAGATGCAGGCATGTGCCACTCCCCCTCAGTTCTCGCAAGATTGCCCGGCAGTGGCACATTAAGGCGGCGTGCTCATAAATGGTGCGTTCGATGGCAAAGTCTTCCTGCGCCTGTTGGAAGGCGGCTTCGTTCTGGCGTAGTTGCTGCAAAGAGAGGTGGAACGCCCGGCGGGTGTTCTCACACCGGATTTGTGCAGCTCTGGCCAGCCTTTTTTGCCTGAACAATGCGGCACCTCCTTACAGCAAAATGCAGATCAGCCCATCGCAGCCATCGTTGATAATGCGTTCCAGTGTCTGCTGCAGGCGGGTGCGGGCTTCGGCGGGCATATGCATAAGTTTGGCCTGTAGACCCTCATTCACCAGTTCGTTCAGACTTTTGCCAAAAATATTGGTGCTCCACAACTTGCTGGGGTCGCTCTCAAAGTCTTTCAAAAGCCCCTGGATCAGTGTTTCTCCCTGCTCCTCGCTGCCAACGGTTGGCGAAAGCTCGGTGTGGATGGTCGCGCGCATCAGGTGCAGGCTGGGGGCACTGGCGGAAAGCCGTACCCATACTGCCCGCCCTGGCGGACGATTTCGGGCTCTTCCAGGTGCAGTTCCTCAATACCGGGCATAACAATGCCGTACCCAGTGGCCTGAACCTGCTCCAAGGCGCTTTTGATTTTGTCATACGCCGCTTTGGCTTTAGCCAGCTCCAGCATACAGGGCAAAAGGCTGGCTTCATCTGTGATGGGAAGGTCGGTTTCCTCGCCCAAAATCTTGAAAAAGATGTCAGGCTCAATACCAACCTGCAGCTGCACCTGGCCGCAGGCAAGGTCCATGCCGGTCAGGGTAACGCCGGTTGTGTTGGTACAGTTCAGCTGGGGCTTGCCGCGGGTCATATCCCCCCATTTTGTGCACGCTGCCGGCCAGTTCCAGCAGGGCCTGGTAGACAGAACTTTGCAGCCAGTGCCCCGGTTCCAGCATGGTGACCCAGGACGGCATCGAAACGGCAATTTCCCGCAGTGGGGAACTCATAAAGCAGCTTTTGCAGGATATTGTTTAGCTGTTCCGCTGTCAGGTTGACGGCATTGATGGGGCAAACCGGGTGATGATAGGCTTCTTCCATCTGGGCAGCAAGCGCATGGGCAGGTTCGCTGTCCGGTTCTGTGCAGTTCAACAAAATCAGATACGGCTTGCCGATTTCATCCAGTTCGGCAATGATGCGGCGTTCCGCGGGCAGATACTTTTCACGTGGGAGTTCCGCCACACTGCCGTCCGTTGTTACAACAAGACCGATGGTGGCGTGCTCGCGGATGACCCGGCGGGTGCCGGTTTCAGCTGCCTGGTCAAAGGGAACCGCTTGGTCAAACCAAGGGCTTTTGACCAACCGCGGGGCGTTGTTTTCTTCGTGCCCAAGGGCACCATCCACCATATATCCCACGCAGTCGATTAGCCGTGCGCGGAAGCTTCCGCCGGCTTTCAGGTCAATGCTGACCGCTTTTTCCGGGATAAACTTTGGTTCGGTTGTCATGATCGTCCGCCCGGCGGCGGATTGGGGCAGTTCGTCCTTGGCGCGGGCGCGCTGTGCTTCGTTTTTGATGCGGGGCAGCAGCATCAGCTCCGCAAAGCGCTTGATGAAACTGCTTTTGCCGCTGCGCACGGGGCCGACCACGCCGATATAAATATCGCCGCCAGTACGCTGTGCAATGTTCTGATAAATTTGATCCTGTGTCATTGCAGCATCCCCTTTCACACAGCTGCCGGTATCAGCAGGCAGGTTGCGTCAGCAGTAAGCTCCTGGACGCTCTGCCCTTCCGGGATGGTCAGGTGGTTAGCCGTGGCGAGGTCGCTGGCGCGGGCATGGTAATGGCGGGCAATATCAAAAAATGGCCTCCCCTTTTTGGGCATAGTACAGGTAGAGCGCAGGCCCATCCTTACTGTTAGGGTATTCTTCTCCCGGCGTGGCGGAGAAAACGACCTCGTGCGGAATCCCCTGCAGCAGAATGCCGCTTACCTGCAGTTCCAGCTCGACCCGCGCTTTGCTTCCGGCGCGGCTGCTGGCAATATGCCGTACCGCTGCGTGCAAGTGCGGGATGCTTTGCCCGATAGAACCGTGGAAGGTCTCTGCCAGGGCCCAGGGGAAGATTTTATCATAGCAGGTCAGTTCGCCGCGGTCATCCGCACAAATCAGGTGCGCGGTACCGCGCCCGGCAACTTGGATGACATCACCCTTTTCTGCGGCGGTCAGCTGTGGGGCTCCAATCGTGACAAAACAGCCCAGAATGGAAGCATTGGCATCCGGCAGGTCATCTTCGATCATAACCGGGATAGTGGTATCTACACTGGCAAGAGGCATGAACTGGTTGAAAGTCCGCTTTTCAAGCGTCATGTTACAGATCGTGGAATAAGCATCCGAAACCGCCATGTACACTGTCGGGCGCCAGAGTTCAGCGTGCAGCTTCCATGTGATGCTCAAAAGCGGCTCTTCTTCCTGCTTTGTCGCAGTCAGGGTGCAGGCCAATACTTCGCCCCAAAGTACCGCACTGTCTCCTTCTGCGGCGTTGGGCAGGTCAAGTGTCTGGGTGACGGGAACATCTTTGGTTTGAATTGTAAGCTGTTCTGTACCGGCAGCGCGGGAGCAGAGCTGCATGGCAAGGGTTCCGGCTGCATCCAGCTGGCCGGTATGAACGCTGGATGTGCCGGGCAAAAAACTGCCCGTAATGTCCAGGACTGTTTCACCTTCACCGGGCAACGGAAACGGCGTTTCTGCAGTAAAGGTGCGTTCCTCGCACGCAGCGCAGATGATGCCGTTAAGCTGTTGGCTCCACTGCTCAACGCCGCAGCCGGTCAGGTTGGTGATAAACTCTACCGGCTCAACCATGCCAATAGCAGCATTTAAGGTATAAGCGCCGCGGATGTCAATGCGGTGCTCGCTGACAGAGCGGCAGTTGCAGTATTCAAGTTCGCCCCACAGGCGGGCGGCGCCGGGCAGATAATTGCCTTCCGGCAGGTCAATGGTTTTTTCAAAAGCGTATTTCTGCTCAGTGCGGTACAGGCGAGTTCCGGCTTCATCGGACTGATAGTACACAGTGCAGCGCAGGTAGCCGCTGCACTGCCAGCGGCGGCGGTCAGCCACGCTGTTTTGCATGATAACGGGTTCCAACAGGCACTTTACAATTTTGAACACTGCGGGCAGGTAATCCGGAATCAGAATCTCGGTTTCAACAGGCAGCTCCTGCCGGGTTTCCCAGCGGCCAGTATTGGCAAGGGCCTGGCCGGTTTCAATGGTAAGCGGTTGGTTGGCGGCTTTGCTTTGCATGGCGGTATACCCCTTTCCTTGCCCCGATACGGGGAAAGTTTTTGATTGCCTCTTGTGTACTATATGCGCGGGGGTAAAAAAAATAGCCCTGTCGGAACCGTACAGACATACGGCCCGGCAGGGGGCTACAATGGAAAAAATTAAACCTTAAATACAGCGCGCGCAGCAGCCAGCGCAGGGCATGCGGACATTTTACCACAACAATCTGCATGGCATATTCCCCCTTCCAGGTTTGTAAGCCATACTATGCAGCGGGTGCAGGCAATGTTACCCGTCAGCGCGGGTCAAAATCACAAGACCATGGCCGCTTTGGCAGCAAAGTTCAGCTTCAGGTGCGGTAAATTCATTGCTGATGCCAAGGGGTAATCCGGTGTCAGCGCTGCATCTTTCAATGGATAAAACACGCCGTGAATCGATACACCGCCCAGCGGCCCATCCAGCGGGAACACGGAAAGATACATCCAGTCTTTCTTTTTGCAATGTTAGCGGCTTGCCTGGACACAAAATATGCAGCTCGCTGTGCTCGTCTGCAAGGGTGACATCAACGCCGTTGCTTGCCAAGTACAACGCGGTGGATACGTTGGAAAACGTGTGTTCCATCCGCTTGCCGCCAAGGGCACCCAGCATGACGATATGACGGTACCCCCGTTCACACAGCCACTTTGCAGCATAGTGGGTATCAGTATCGTCCTTTACATGGGGCAGAATGATCATATCACCGGTGGTTTCCGGCTTGGGGGCAGAATCAAAATCCCCCACGATCAGATCCGGCTGAATGCCCAGCACAGCCGCATTGCGGTACCCGGCATCACAGGCAACAACGGTATCCCCCGGCTGCAGGTACGCGGACAAAGCGGGCGTAACCGGCATGGCCGAAAGAATAACGGCACGTTTGGTAAGATCCTGCATCAGCGTTCCCACTCCTTTAACTGGCTGGCTTCCTCGTACATGGTCAGGTAGCTCTGATAGCGTGTATCCGAAAGCTTGCCCTCTTCCAAAGCCGCGCGCACCGCACAGCCTTTTTTCGCTGCGGTGGGAGCAGCCGGTAAAACGGCATTGCCCAAAATACGGCTCAAACTCCGGGAAAGCATGCTGCAGCTCTTCCGGCGGAATGCGGCAAATCTTGTTGGCATCCAGGCTGGCAAAACCGGGGGTATCGGCAAGCAGACCACCACATACCTCAAAAAATCTCCACTTCACGGGTAGTATGACGGCCACGGCCCAATTTTTGGCTGATACCGCCGGTCTGGCGTTCCAGCTGGGGAGCCAGCGTGTTCAACAGTGTAGACTTGCCCACACCGGAGTTGCCGCAGAATGCACACAAGTTCCCTGCAATGCGCGCACGAATTTGATCCAGACCTTCGCCGGTATCGTAATCCAGCCGGATCAAAGGAATCGTGCTGTCCGCATAAGCTTTCTCCAAGGCATCCGCGGCGGCAAGGTCGGCTTTTGTGATGACAATAACCGGCTGCACGTCTTTATAAACGGCGGCAGCAGTCAGTTCATCCAGAATCAATGTGCTGGGCACCGGCTGGGTGGTGCTTGCCACAATAAACAGCACATCAAGGTTAGCAACCGGAGGGCGGATAAAAACATTTTTGCGCGGTAGAATTTCGTCAATCGTGGTGCGGTCGGCGCTTAATACAACCTGATCTCCCGCTACCGGCGTAATACCGCGTTTGCGGAAAAATGCCGCGGGCGCGGCACTCCACAATGCCGGTTTCGGTTTTAACATAGTAAAAACCGCCAATGCCCTTTTGTGATATAATTTGTCATTACCACAGCATTTCACCAGTATCCAGGCGGTAAACATGGCCATCGCGCTGTTCTACATCGACCCACCATGTATTACCGTTATCGTCAGTAATTTCCTGAGGCCAACGTGCACCATCACCAGAGGACGGAGAATCCGAGGCGGTGGGGTCTTGCACAACTTCCGGCATTGCGGTAGCCACATACAGGCGCACCGTGCTGCGGATGCGTACCTGGGTGCCTGCAGCGGGTTCCTGGTTCAGAATAGTGCCCTCGGCCTCGCTGCTGGGCTGTTCCACAACGCTGACCACCAGGTTCTGGCGCTGCAGGTCGGCGGTGCCTTCGCTGACCTGCAAACCTGTCACGGAGGTAACGGAAACCATGTTGTCTCGCTTGGAGCGCGCAATATACATGTTTACGGTGCTGCCGCCCTCTACCGTTTCGCCGCCGGCGGGTTCGGTATACACAACGGTACCTGCGGCAACGCTCTCGTCCTCCACATATTTGCTTACAACCTGAAGGCCGCTATCCTGTAAGGTCTTTTTGGCATCATCGCTTACATATGTTTTTACATCCGGCACAGTGACCCACTGGGTGCCAAGGCTTACCTTCAGGGTCACTTTCTGGCCTGCCTTTACAGTGCGGCCCTGCTTAGGGTTTTGCTGAAAAATCGTTCCTTCCGGTGCATCGTTGTATTCGTACACCCACTTAGCGAGCAGGCTGGAATTATAATCCGATGCACGGAACTCATCCTCCGTCATGCCGACAAAATTGATGAGCTGTACGTCAGCATGCTTGGAGAAGAAAGAGTTTGTGGAGTTGGTGAAAATAAGATAGACCAGAATGGCAGCACCGATCACAAAGGCGACCGCCATACCAAAGAAGATGGGCAGCATGCTGAACCCCTTGGCTGCCTTGGCTTTCTGCTTTTTCACGTTTTTGCCTTTCCCACTGTTCATGGTGCCGGCACGGCGTGCCTGGCTAGTGCTGACAGCGGCTTTGCCCACTGTTTTGGCTGTGCTGCTGACAACACGGTTAATGGTTTTATCCGGGTTGTCCTGCGTGTTATATTCGTATTCAAAGCTGATGCTGGGGTCGCGGCGGAACGCAGCAATGGCATCCAGCATTTCCTGCGCGGATTGGTAACGGTCGGCGGGATCCTTTTCCATGGCCTTCTCGGTGATTTGGCGCAGCCCAACCGGATATTAATGGGGGGCAACCTCAGCCAGCGGCTTCGGCTTTTCACTGATCTGCATGATGGCGATGGAAACTGCCCCAGTACCATCAAACGGCAGCTTGCCGGACAGCATCTCGTACATCATAACGCCAACAGAATAAATATCAGTGCTGGCATCGGTATGGTCGCCTTTGGCCTGTTCCGGGCTGATGTAATGAACCGTGCCTATCGCCTTGTCGCTGACAGTCTGGCTCTGCGCACGGGAAAAGCGTGCAATGCCAAAGTCCATCATTTTGATGGAGCCATCCGCCTGCAGCATAATATTCTGCGGCTTCACATCGCGGTGAACAATGCCCTTGGAGTGTGCATGATCCAAACGCGCTGAGCACCTGTGTGGCAAAGTGGACAACCTCTTTCCAGGTTAGGGCACCGTTGCGTTGCTTCAGGTATTCTTTCAGCGTAATGCCGTCAATATATTCCATCACGATGTACTGCAATTGATCTGTTACAGAGACATCATACACCTTGACAATGTTGGGATGGTTCAAAATCGAGATAGCTTTGGATTCGTTCTTGAAGCGGCGAACCAGCTCTTCGTTATCAAGAAACTCTTCTTTCAGCACCTTGACGGCGATCTGGTTGCCGGTGCGGACATCGCGGCCTTTATAAACATTGGCCATGCCGCCAACGCCGATCAGACTTTCAATCAGATAGCGGCCATCCAGCTTTTTGCCGATCAGATTATCCATTTGTTTCCTCCGTAGTTTCAACGCCCAGCAAAAGGACGGTGATGTTATCTTGCCCGCCGCCTTTCAGGGCACGGTCAACCAGTACCCCCGGCGCGTCAAAAAAGGCGGACTCTTGCAAAAGCAGCGCAAAGCTCTGCATCGGGTACCATGTTGGTTAATCCATCGGTACAAAGCAGCAAAAGGTCACCGGGAACCACCTCGCAGCGGTTATATTCCGGCACAATATTGGCTGAAACGCCAAGGGCACGTGTAATCAGATTTTTCTGCGGATGCAGGGCGGCCTGTTCGCGGGTGATCTGCCCGCTGTCCACCAGCTGCTGCACCATGGAATGATCCCGCGTCAGCTGGCGGATTGCTCCGCCATGCCACAGGTACGCGCGGGAATCCCCCTGCGTGTACAATATGCGCCAGGTTGCCGCGCTGTAAAAAGCACATACCCCCGTGGTGCCCATACCGAGCACTTCGGGATCAGAGGTCGCTTTTTCATATACGGCGCGGTTGGCATTATCAAATGCGCGCATCATAAAAAGGCTTTTTCTTCGCCGTTTTCAATCGTGCGCAGGGAATGGTCAAAATAGCGCAGCATGGTTTGGGTGGCAAGGGTGGAAGCGACCCGCCCGCCGTTGGCAGCTCCGCCCATGCCGTCACAGACAAGGCCCCAGCCAGTACCATCGACCAACTGACGGGCACAATAATTATCCTGGTTTTCCTGGCGGCAGCTGCCAATATCTGTTAGAGCTGCAATTTTCATTGTGCGTTGGTCCTTTCGCTCGTCGTTTGCCGTGTTGCTTGTTCGGCCTGTTTGGCATCTTCGCGCCGGAGCTGGCCGCAGGCAGCGCTGATATCGGTACCAAGGCGGCGGCGGATGGTGGCATTTACACCCAAATCTTCCAGCATTTTCTGGAACCGGCGCACATTGGCTTCATCCGTTGCCGAGTAAGGGCTGCCATCGACCGGGTTAATGGGAATCAGATTGACATGGGCCCCCATGCCACGGATCAGATCGGCCAGTTTTTTTTTGCCATTTGGGGCGAATCATTGACACCATTGACCATGGAATATTCAAAGCTGATGCGCCGCCCGGTCGTTTTCTGGTAGCGGCGGCAGGCCGGGATCAGCTTTTCCAGCGGGGGAACGCATCGTTAACCGGCATCATGGAGCTGCGGGTCACATTGTCCGGCGCGTGCAGGGATACCGAAAGGGTCAGCTGCAATTTGCGCTCTGCCAGCTTATCAATTCCCGGCACAAGGCCGCAGGTGGAAAGGCTGATGTTGCGCATCCCGATATTGACGCCTTCCGGGCAGGAGATAATGTCCAGAAAGTCCATCACGTTATCAAAATTGTGCAGCGGCTCACCAATGCCCATCAGGACGATATGGGAAACGCGCTCCCCGGTATCCTTTTGCGCGGTATAAATTTCCGCAGCAATCTCGCCGGAGGTCAAGTCCCGCACGCGGCCCGCCTGGGTGGAGGCGCAAAAGCGGCACCCCATAGCGCAGCCCACCTGTGTGGATACACATACAGTGTTGCCATACTTGTAGCGCATCAAAACCGTCTCGATGCAGTTGCCGTCGGCAAGCTGCAGCAGATATTTGACCGTACCGTCTTTGGACTGCTGGCGGCGGCGGATGGTGGGCACAGCCAAGGTGCAGTTTTGTGCAAATTGGGCAAGCAGGGCTTTGGGTTGATCTGTCATGGCAGAAAAATCCGTAGCCTGCTTTTTGGTGGATCCACTTAAAAATCTGCTTGGCGCGGAAAGCTGGCTGGCCGATGGATTTAATGTAATCCGTCAGCTTGGGCAGCGTCAGGTCCGTCAGACATTTTTTTTGGGTTTCTGCCTGGGGTTCGTTCTGTGGCTGCATATGTGCTTGCTGCATGCGGTGCTTTCCCTCCAAATATTATATACCTTTTCTCTAATTTTTGAATAGACGATTTGTGTATTTTGCGTCAGCAGTTCTTTTGGCGCTCCAAAATAGCGGCAAAAAAACCGTCTGTGGATGTTTCGTGCGGCAGAAACAGTGTGCCGTACTCCCCCCACCCGCATACCGGACAGTATGATTTGTGGCGCTATAACGGAAAAATCTTGATTGTCTTGCAGGAACTGGCGTACTTGGGCTTCATTTTCGTGATGATTCACCGTACAGGTAGAATACACCAAACGGCCGTTCGGGGCAAGATATTTTGCGCCGTTTTGCAGGATTTTTTGCTGTGTTAATAGTAAATTTTCAATCCCATCCAGCGTTTTTTCCCGGATGTCCGGCTTTTTGCCGATGACACCAAGGCCGGAACAGGGCACATCGCATAACACGCGGTCAAAGCTGCCAAGGCCAAAGGCGGGGTTCAGGATAGTGGCATCCCCATGGTAAGGCTTGGCGCGCTCAATGCCGCAGCGGTCAAAGGCCTGCTTCAGCAGTTTGACGCGGCCTGTCATGGCTTCACCGCTGAACAGCTCACCGCGGTTCTGCATCTGCTCGGCAATCGTCAGGCTTTTGCCCCCAGGGGGCGGCGCACAGGTCCAGCACCCGCATACCGGGGCGGGCATCACAGCACAAGGCAGCAAACTGGCTGGCTAACCCCTGCACATGGAATTGCCCGGCGTGGAATGCTTTGGATGCAGCGGGATTACCGTTGAATATAACCAGCAGACAGTGCGGCCATGGGCCAGCCGTTACGGTGTGACCTTCCTGTTGCAATGTCTGCGTCAGGGCTTCATCGGTCGTGCGCAGCGGGTTGACCCGGATGGTGGTGGGGCGGCGCTGATAAAACGCAGCAGCCATTGCCTCGGCATCCTGCGGATACTGTGCTGCAAACAACGCGGCAATCGGCTGAGAGAGACAGTAATAGGTGCGCAGCCGTTCTTCCAGATCCGGCCAATGTTCCGGCTTGGGGTCCAATGCGGCCGTGCGGCGCAGCATGGCGTTGACCATACCCGCAGCACTGGTTTTTGCCAAATGCTTTGGCTAGCTTGACCGATTCATTGACAGCCGCAGGCAGCGGAACATCCATAAACTTGGCCTGTGCCAGCCCGGCGCGCAGAATGGCCCGCACAGGGGCATCCAGCTTTTCCAGCGGGCGCTTGGAAAAATGTGCCAGCATCCAGTCCAGCAGGCTGCGGCGCTCCGAAAGCACGGTATAAAAAATACCGGAAGCAAAAGCTGCATCCCGCGGGGAAAGCGGCGGCTTGCAGGCTTTCAGCTCAGAATCCAGCACAAGGTTTGCATAGCCGTTTTGCTCCTGCCGCATAAGGGCCTTGACGGCCAGGTAACGCGCGGTCACAGGCTGTCCCCCGCTTTCAGGCGGCGGCCGGCAGCCCATGCGGTACCCGCCATCGACTTGCCGCCTTCCGGCGTGACGGAATCCAACACGATTGCGCCATCCTGGCAGGCAATGGTCAACGGCTTAACCGCCAATACAGAACCCGGCGCAGCGTTAGCGGGATTTTCAGAAAGCTTGCTGGCGGTGACTTTGATTTTTTTGCCATCGTGCATAAAGAACGCCATTGGCCATGGGTTCATACCGCGCACCCAGTTGTGGATGTGGGCAGCAGGCTGGGTAAAATCGAACTGTGCCATCTCTTTGGTCAGGGACGGCGCCTTGGTGGCGAGAGATTCTTCTTGCTTTTTTGGGGTCAGCTTCCCTGCTTCGATTTTGGGCAGGACCTCAACCAGTATTTTGGCACCAATCGCACTTACGCGGTCAAACAGCTCGCCGCTGGTCATGTCCGGGTCAATCGCAACCGGCTGCACATACAAAATATCGCCGGTATCCAACCCTTCGTCCAACTGCATAATAGTCACGCCGGTTTCGGCATCGCCATTCAGCACGGCCCACTGGATGGGGGCGGAACCACGGTACTTGGGTAACAGCGAAACATGCAGGTTGATGCAGCCATATTTGGCCACATGCAAAAGCTGCGGCGGAATAATGCAGCCGTAAGCTACCACGACAATAATATCGGGTGCCAGGCTTTTGATCAGCTCATCCGAGCTGCCATCGCGCAGGGTGCGCGGCTGATAAAAGGGATGCCGTTGGCCTCAGCCGTCTGCTTGACCGGTGGGGCAGTTAAAATCTGTTTGCGGCCAACTGGCTTATCTGCACGGGTAAACACAGCGCAAATATCGTGCCCGGCGGCAATCAGAGCGTTCAGACTTTCGGCAGCAATATCAGGGGTGCCCATAAAGAGGATACGCATAGAAGTTATTCCTTTTCTTATCGTAAGCGTATGGGAAAATTGATGTACAAAGCGGGATTAATCCTCGGTATCTTCCGGGTAGTCATCCTCATAAAAATGGGTGGCACGGTCCATGATGGTAACGCCGTTTAGGTGGTCGTTCTCGTGCTGGATGCAGCGGGCCAGCATGTTTTCGGCTTCCAGTTCAAACCAGTTGCCGTTGCGGTCCTGCGCTTTGACCTTGACCTTTTTGGAGCGGGTAATGGCGCCGTTGTGGCCAGGAAAAGACAGGCAGCCTTCATACAGTTCATCGGTTTCGTCGCTCAGGTATTCAATTTCGGGGTTGATGAACTCAATAAAAGTATCTTTGTAATCGGCGGGGACATCTTCCGGGCGATTGCGGTCATCCAGGCAGATGAAAATGCGGCGCATCATGCCAACCTGGGGGCCGGCAAGGCCAAGACCGTCAGCATCCACCAAGGTATCCTGCATATCATCCAGCAGAGTGGCAAGGCGGTCATCAAATTTGGTAACGGGGCGGCAGACCTTTTTCAGAATGGGGTCACCATCTTTTACGATTGTACGAAGAGCCATAATAAAAATCCTCCTTAAAATTCAATCGCCGTCGGAATTAAAGTCCAAAGCGATCCCGGCTTTTGCGGGCAGCTTTTTCGGCGGCGTAAGCATCCAATGCGGCGTGCATCAGGGTACGGAACCCCGCATCGTTGCGGCATTTCAATGTTAGTTTATAGCGGTATTTCCCGCTGATCATGGCAATGTTCATGGGGTGGGGCCAAGCACACGCAGCGGCTGGCCGGGGTGTGCAGCGAACTGCTGCCCCAAAATGGCGGCAAAACGCCGCGCAGCCTGAAATACTTCCATCTCCTGCGCGCCGGAAAAAACTGACCACGCAGAATGAGCAAAACGGCGGATAGAGCGAGAACTTGCGGAACATGATCTCCTGCTGGTAAAACGCGGGGTAATCCTGCGCTGCGGCCAACTGGAGCACAGGGTGATCCGGCACGGCGGTTTGAATCAACGCCCGACCCGGCAGTTCCGCCCGGCCGCCGCGGCCAACGACCTGCGTGATGAGGCTGAACACATTCTCATAGGCGCGGAAGCCCTGCCCAAAAAGCAGGGAGTCGATGCCCAGCACACCAACCAGGGTGACATTGCCGAAATCCAAGCCCTTGGCAACCATCTGGGTGCCAAGCAGAATATCATACTCCTGCTTGGCAAAGCGGGCCAACATTTTTTCGTGGGCGTTTTTTGCATGGTCGAATCCTGATCCATGCGCAGGATCCGCGCACCGGGCAAAAGTTCGGCCAGCTCCTCCTCCACTTTCTGGGTACCAAAACCGCTGTACACGATTTTGCCGCCGCATTCCGGGCAAAGCCCTGGTACAGGGCTGACCCGGTGCCCACAGTAATGGCAAAAGCAGCGCGTGCTGCGCTTTATGATAAACCAGCGGCACGGAACAGTTGGGGCACTTCAGCACATGGCCGCAGGTGCCGCACATGCCAACGGTCTGGTAGCCGCGGCGGTTCAGCAGCAAAATGCTCTGTTCCCCGCGCTGCAGATTGGCAGCGAGTTCCTGTACCATCCGCTGGCTGACTTCCCGCGGGTTCCCAGCGGCAAGTTCGGCGCGCATATCAATAAAATCAACCGTTGGCAGCGGGCGACCGCCATAACGGTGGGTCAGCGTAACAAGCCGCATCCGGCTGCTTATGGCGGCGTGATAGGTTTCGGTGCGCGGCGTGGCGGAGGAAAACAGCAGCAGCGAATGCTCCATCATGGCGCGCTTTTTGGCAACGTCATGGGCGGAATAGCGTGGGGCGGATTCGCTTTGGTAGGTGTGTTCCTGTTCCTCATCTAAAATGATCAGCCCAATGTTTTGCAGCGGTGAAAAGATAGCGCTGCGTGTGCCGATCACGATATCAGCATCGCCATTTTGGATCATCCGCCATTGCAGCAGGCGCTCGGTGTTATTCAACGCGGAGTGCTGCACCGGCAGACGGCTGCCGAAGGTGGATTTCAGCCGCTGTATCATCTGGGGTGTCAGGCTGATTTCCGGCACAAGTACCAGAGCCCGCCTGCCCTGCGCCAATGTCTTTTTCAATCAGCTTTAAGAATACAGCGGTTTTGCCGCTGCCGGTAACGCCGTGCAGCAATGCCGCACGGGTCTGTCCGCTCAGCAAATCCTGTTCCAACTGGTCGTAAGCGGTTTGCTGCTCCGGCGATAGTTCCAGCGGCTGTGGGTCAAAGGGGATATCAGCAAATAAATCCAGCGATTTATCCCGCTGTTCGGTTTTCAGAATACCTTTCTGGCATAACCCGTTTAAAGTGGAGGAAGAGATCCCCTGCGCTTCCAAAGCGGATTTGGTGCAAGGCCCTGCGCGCAGCGCTTCCACGGCCTGAATCTGGCGTGCGCCAGGTTTTGGTTTCTCCGGCAGCTCGCCAACCAAGGCATAAACGGTTTCCAGCGTGCGGGTTAGGCGGCTTTTTAATACGGGCTTTCCGTTTTCCATGCCGGGCTGGTACTGCGCGCCATACGGAATGACCGCCTTGACCGCCTCGTACCAGGTACAGAAATAACGGTCCTTCAAAAAGTGTACCAACTCCAAAAGATCCGGGGTCAAGCGGGCTTTTTCCGGCGCGGCGGCCAGCAGGCTTTTTAAACGTGGATCGGGGGCTTCTTCCGTTCCTACTTCCAGAACAACAGCCATCCGTGGGTGATTGCCGCGCCCAAACGGCACCAACACAATGCTGCCGGGCCAGAGGGATTCCGAAAAAAATCTGGCGGAACCAGATAGGAATACAGCTTGTCAAAATGGATGGTGGCGTCGTTTACCGCCACTTTTGCAATGCAGGGCAAACACGCACCTCCTGTTTTGGCGTTTGGGGCAGCGAATTATTCGGCATCGGGCTCGGCAATGCGCTTTTGGATGATGGAATAAATCTCTTCGGCGCAGGTGTCGACAACATCGTTGACCACATGCTCGTCATAATCAGCCGAACGGGCAATCTCAGTTTTCGGCACGGCGCAGGCGCTTCTGAATGACTTCCTCCGCTTCGGTCCCACGGTAACGCAGGCGGCGTTCCAGCTCTTTCATATCCGGCGGCATGACAAAAAATGGTGGTGGAACCGGGGTACATCCGCTTGATGTTGCCGGCACCCTCCACTTCGATCACCAGAATAACCGGAATCTGCTGCTCCATATGACGCTCAACTTCGGAACGCAGGGTGCCGTAATAGTTTTCGCAATAGCAGGTGTGCTCAACAATATTGCCTTCTGCCAGAGCGGTTTCAAACTGCTCTTTGGTCAAAAAATGGTAGTTTTTACCGTTCACTTCCCCTTCGCGCATGGTGCGGGTGGTGGCGGAAACGGTCTTTTCGATTTCTGGGTGGCTGCCCAGCAGCTTTGCCACAACGGTATCCTTGCCGGTGCCGGAAGGCCCGGAGACAACAAACAAATATTTTTCGCCTTTCATGCAAAATCCCCCTAACACATATTATACAGGCGGTTACACGGTTGGTTTATCCTGTTCTTTTTCAAAACGTCCTAAAACTTCCTCCGGCTCAAAAGCCGAAAGCACCACATGGTCAGAATCCGTAATAATCACCGCGCGGGTGCGGCGGCCATAGGTTGCATCAATGGCCGCGCCTTTGTCGCGCGCATCCTGCACAATACGCTTGATGGGTGCAGAATCCGGGCTGACAACGGCGATCACACGGTCCGCGTTGACCATGTTGCCAAAGCCGATGTTGATAAGCTTCATGGCCGGGCCTCACTCAATGTTCTGAATCTGCTCACGAATCTTTTCGATTTCGGATTTCAGCTCAACCACCAGGCGGGTGATGTTGATATCCTGACACTTGGAACCGATGGTATTGGTCTCGCGGTTCAGTTCCTGCGTCAGGAAGTCCAGGCTTGCGGCCCACCGGCTCGTCCAGCTCCAGGATGGAACGGTACTGGGCCACATGGCTGTGCAGGCGGACGGTCTCTTCGTCGATGGCCGTTTTATCGGCGAAGATAGCAGCTTCTGTCACGATGCGGGCATCGTCAATGTTGCGGTCTTCCAGCAGCTCTTTCAGGCGGGTGTACAGCCGTTCGGTATATGCCTGCACACGCCCGGCGCTGTTCTGCTCGATTTGGGCAACCAGCGTTTCAACCGCTGCCAAGCGGTTCAGCACATCGGTGCGCAGCTTTTCGCCTTCCACCGCACGCATGGAAACAAACGCGGCAACCGCCTGCTGGGCAACCTGCTCCACATCGGCCCACAGGGTATCCGGGTCTGCGGGCGCAGCGGTCTGGGTCAACACATCTGGGAAACGGCAGATGGTGCTGACGGTAACATCGTTTTTCAGGTCCAGCTTTTCCGACATTGCCTGCATGGCGGTCTGGTAGCTTTTTGGCTAACTGCCAGTTGACCTGAACAACGGTATCTGCCGCCGCAACATTCTGAATGCTCAGGTTCAGCTCAACCTTGCCGCGGCTAACCTTGGCAGCCACCAGCTTTTTGAGCTTATCTTCCAAAAATGAGCAGGTTCGGGGCACACGGGACGAATATTCAAAAAAGCGGGAGTTGACGCTGCGCAGTTCCACAACGATATCGCGCCCGTTCAAAACCTGCTCCGCGCGGCCATAACCGGTCATACTAAGTACCATATTCCTACACCTCGTTATCAAAGCATTACAAGGCAGCGCTTGCCGTAACCTGCAATCAGGAGCGCCCCAAAGGCAGCAAACGCCAATACATATTTACTATTTATTTTACTATTGTTGGCCGCTGTTTGCAAGGCAATGCGCAGGAAAAGCGGCAGTTTTTTCATTTTTGTAACCCCTTTGATAGAATCAATCAAGGTAAAATAAAAAAGGCCTGTACAGCTTTGATGGCAGTACAGGCTTGAATGAATCTGAAAAAATCAGGATAAATACGATTTACAGCTCAGCAACAGCGGCTTTCAGTGCTTCCACGCGGTCTGTGTTCTCCCACTTCACGCCCAGCTCCTCGCGGCCCATGTGGCCGTAAGCAGCCAGCTGGCGGTAGATGGGCCGGCGCAGATCCAGGTCACGGATGATGGCTGCCGGGGTCAGATCAAATACTTTGCGCACAGCGGCTTCCAGTTTGTCGTGCTCGATGGTGCTGGTGCCAAAGGTATCAACCATGATGGAAACGGGCTCGGCAACGCCGATAGCGTAAGCCAGCTCAACTTCGCACTTATCGGCCAGGCCGGCAGCGACAACGTTCTTGGCAACCCAGCGGGCAGCATATGCGGCCGAGCGGTCAACCTTGCTGGGATCCTTACCAGAGAAAGCGCCGCCGCCGTGGCGAGCATAACCGCCGTAAGTATCAACGATGATCTTGCGGCCGGTCAGGCCGGTATCGACCCTGCGGGCCGCCGACAACAAAACGACCGGTGGGGTTGATGTAATACTTGGTGTTCTCATCCAGCAGTTTGGCGGGGATGATGGCTTTGATGACATGCTCCATCACATCGGCATGCAGCTGTTCCTGACTGACGGAAGGGCTGTGCTGGCTGGAAATAACAACAGCATCCACGCGCACGGGTTTGCCGTTATCGTATTCTACGGTAACCTGGCTCTTGCCATCAGGGCGCAGATAATCCATTATGCCATTCTTACGCACTTCGGTCAGGCGCTTGGCCAGCTTGTGGGCCAGGCTGATAGGCAGAGGCATCAGCTCGGGGGGTTTCGTTGCAGGCATAACCGAACATCATACCCTGGTCGCCAGCACCGGCAACATCATCGTTGGTGCCAAGGGCAATGTCGGGGCTCTGGCCGTCAATGTTGGTGATCACGCCGCAGGTATCGCAGTCAAAACCGTACTTGGCGCGGTTATAACCAATCTCGCGGATGACCTGGCGTGCAACACCGGGAATATCAACATAGCAGTCGGTCGTGATTTCGCCCATGATGTGGACAAGACCAGTGGAGCAGGTGGTCTCGCAGGCAACGCGGGCACCAGGGTCCTTTTCCAGGATGGCATCCAGAATGGCATCAGAAATCTGGTCGCAGATTTTGTCGGGATGGCCTTCGGTAACGGATTCGGATGTGAACAGAACTTTGGACATAAAAAGCTGCCTCCTTAAAAAATATAGGGTCAGAAAGGCAACTTGCCGAGAACAAAAAAACGCGCGCCGGGTGTGGACCCAAAGCGCACGTGAACGCTTATCTTTCGGTTCCCCGCAGGAATTGGCACCTTACGCTTGCGCGCAGGTTGCCGGGCTTCATAGGGCCTGTTCCCTCTGCCACTCTTGATAAGTTGCTATTCTGATGTAACGTGCTTATGTTACCATAGGCAACCGGCAAAGTCAACGATGTGGCGTTGGGCAAATTGTCAGCTTTGCACAAAATGGATTGAACTTTTGTCAAAACGGGAAAAATGACCAATGACGGCTGCCCAATCAGCAGCAATTAAGCGGTTACGCTTTTGCCACCGCTGTTGCGGCCATGCAGAATGGGCGAAAGCGGCTTGTAAATTGCAAAGCAGATTACGGCGTCCAGCATCCCTTTGAAGAAAGTGAACGGCAGGTTGAACACCAGCAGGCAGTTCAAAAGGCCATTGACATTCGGGTTAATGGCCTGGTACATGCCGATGATGGCATCCAGCGGCAGATGATACATGACCACATAGGCCGGATAGACGATGAAGTAGTTGTACGGAACGCTGACGATTGCCATAACCAAAGCGCCGAGCACTGCGCCCAGGATAGCGCCGCTGCGGGTTTTCTTAAAACGGTATACCATACCGGCCACGCCGACAAACAGAGCGCCCATCACAAAATTAAACAGCTCCCCCACCGCAGCGGTGCTGGTGCTGGGCAGTTTGATCAGGTTTTTTGATCAGGCATACCACAATACCGGCAACCGGGCCGTAAAAGCAAAGCTGGCAATCCAGGGCTGGCAGTTCCGAAACATCCAGCTTGATAAAGGCGGGCATGATGGGAATGGGAAACTCCATATACATCAATACTGTGGCAACGGCAGCAAGCATGGCGGTTCCGGTTAATACGCGGGTGTTGAATTTGGTTTTCATAAAAAATACCTCCCTGGGGGGCGGGCCCCAAATAAAATGATTTGGAAAGCCAGTAACAGCTTCGGGAGGCTGATAATTGCAAATAAAAACGCCCTGTTGCAAGCTATACTTACAACAGGGCGCAGAAAAGCAAATAGAACAGCTTTCCGTTTCTTTCATCCGGACTATACCGTCGGCCCCGGAATCACACCGGATCAGCGGCTGCATCAACAGCCGGTCGCGGGCTTGTGGCAATGCCATTTACCGCCGGTGGGGAATTGCACCCCCGCCCTGAAACAGACTTTCTAGTTTTGAGTATAGCACAGGTTTTTACAAATTGCAAGAGGGTGTGCTATAATTGACAAAAATAAATTTGGAGACTGGGTGGTGTTTCCCTGCTGCTTGGTACACTCAGGAGGTTTAGGGCAACACCGCATAATTCTAAGTGCCGATACGGCGAGCGAGGTGCGGCGGCAGCTGCTAGGCCAAAAGCGCAGATAATACTGGATGTCTTTTGGCAACGCAGATGCCGTGCCGCAGCCGTCGGAGCGGTGCTTAAGCCGTAAGGCGGGAATTGTGCGGTGTTGCCTTAGAAAATGGAGGTTGCAATGGAAATAGGAGAGATTTCGCTGTTAAGCATTGTCACGGCGGTGGCCCCGATGGCACTTTTTGTGCTGCTGGCGCTGTTTGCCCCACTGGTTTACCGCAGAATTGCGGGCAAACTGATTGAAAAATTCCGTCCACATCAGCCGCAGTGGATCAGCATCATTCTGGATAGCTACCTGAGCCCAACAACGATCTTGCTGCGCGCCGTGTTTATTTATGCTGCACTGTGGGTTTTGCCGCTGGAACTGAACACCCCCACATACCGCAGCGTATTGGCGCGCATCATGCAGGTAACCGCAATCTGCCTGATTGCCTGGGGCGCATGGATGGCTGCCCCCGTGTGCCGCCTTTTGCTGCGCAGCGCAGAAAACAAACTGGATATTGCTACCAACCGCACAATGGGGCGCTTTTTTGAAAATATCTTCCGAGCTGTTGTAGGCGTTGTGGCGGGCATTGCGGTGTTGGATGCATTGGGCATTCCCGTTACCGGCCTGCTGACAGGTGCTGGCGTTGCCGGTATCGGTATTACCCTGGCGGCGCAGTCCACCATGTCAAACCTGATTGCAGGGGTAGCGCTGGTGCTGGAACATCCCTTTGGCATTGGTGACTATGTGATTCTGGGCAGCTATGAGGGCACGGTGGAAGATATCTCGTTCCGCTCCACCCGTATCCGCACGCCGGACCATGCAGTGATTACGGTAGAAAACTCCAAAGTGTGTGGTGAATACATTCAGAATGTTACTGACCGGACCAACCGACTGTGGCAGTTTACGATCGGTGTCACCTATGATATCCCGCGCGAAAAAGTTGAAACGCTGTGTGCAGATCTGAAAGAACTGCTCAGTGCGGATGCACAGATCAGCTCGGACGCAATGACTGTTACCCTGAATGAATTTAGCGCTTCCAGCATGGATATTCTGGTACGTTGCTATGTGACGGCGGTGGATTATACGGGCTATTTACAACTGAAAAGCCGCATGAATCTGGCCATCATGGACCTGATGAAGCCGGATGGATGCGACTTCGCCTTCCCTTCCACCAGCGTTTACCTGGAAAAAATGCCGCCGCAGAAAGGCAAATCCTGATTTGGCAGAAACAGCTCATCAAGTGCCCAAGTTAGGGCAATACCGCATAATTCTAAGTGCCGATACGGCGAGCGAGGTGCGGCAGATGCCAAGCCAAAAGCGCAGATAATACTGGATGTCTTATCGAGCATTTTGGCAACGCAGATGCCGTGCCGCAGCTGCCGGAGCGGTGCTTAAGCCGCAAGGCGGGAATTGTGCGGTATTGCCTTAGCAATTTGAACCAAACAATATAACAAAACCGCCACGAACCAATCTAACAGGTTCGTGGCGGTTTTTATGTACGTTTAAGTTTTACGCGGCAATCTCAGATCAGAGCAGCAGTGATGAGGCTCATCTTGTAGACTTCCTCAGCATCGCAGCCACGGGACAGGTCGTTGATGGGAGCATTCAGACCCTGCAGGATGGGGCCGTATGCAGCAAAGCCGCCCAGACGCTGTGCGATCTTATAGCCGATGTTGCCGGCGTTGATGTTCGGGAAGATAAAGACGTTAGCTTCGCCAGCAACGGTGGAGTTGGGAGCCTTCAGCTTGCCAACTTCCGGTGCAACGGCGGCGTCAAACTGCAGTTCACCGTCAACCTTCAGTTCGGGATGTGCTTCCTGAACGCGCAGGGTGGCGTTGCGCATCTTATCAACGGTCTCGCCCTTGCCGGAACCCTTGGTGGAGTAGCTCAGCAGAGCAACCTTTCGGGTCGATACCGAAAATCTCAGCGGTATGAGCAGTCTCAACGGTGCTCTCGACGATCTCATCCTCAGAAGGATCGATATTGATGGCGCAGTCACCCATCGCCAGCTCCTCGTCGCCGCGGACCATAATGAAGCAGGAGCTGACGGACTTGATGCCGGGCTTGCACTTGATCAGCTGCAGAGCCGGGCGAACGGTATCAGCGGTAGAATAGGTAGCGCCGCCCAGCAGGCAGTCAGCCTTACCCATCTTGACCAGCATGGTGCCGAAGTAGTTGGACTTGGACAGTGCAGCGCGGCACTGCTCCTCGGTCATCTTACCCTTGCGCAGTTCAACCATTTTGGCAACCATTGCGTCAAATTCAGGGTAAGAGGTCGGGTCGCAGATCTCTGCGCCGGTAATGTCAAAGCCGCCCTCAGCAGCAGCCTTTTTGACTGCTTCCGGGTTGCCCAGCAGCAAAACGTTCAAAATCTTGCCAGCCAGCAGCTTGGATGCTGCGGACAGGATACGGGCATCAGTGCCCTCAGTAAATACGATGGTTTTAGGATTTGCTTTCAACTGATTTTCAAAATTTTCAAAAAACGTCCATGATAATACCTCCGTATCAATCTGGTGCCGGGTATCCGTGGATCCCGCACACGCTAGTACAAATACAATTATAGCACGATTTGAATTATTTGCAAATGGTGCAAAGACAAAACCTATGTTTTTTGCGCAAAAAAGTCTGAACTGGCTAAAAACGCAAAAATTCATGCGTTTGACGCAAAAATATCAGGCGAGATTGACAAAACTATATCAAACGGTGCGAGGGATGGAATTCTCTCCTCCCGGAGCAGAAAACCCATAAGAACGATAAAAATCGGCAACATCCTGTGGGCTGTGCACAACAACAGCCTGCAAAAGCCGGTCCGTGCCGGGCTGGCGGAAGCCGATGATGGTTTCACCTGTACAAATGCTGCTTTGCGTTGCAATATCCGCCGGGCCAAGGCCCGGCGGCGGCTGCAACGCGGCGCAGGTTTTGCGGTGGTTAAAGAACATGGTGCATAACGCCTCCCCTGCTTTTCTTTCAGCATAGCGCAGGTTTGGGCAAAAAGCAAGTGCAATACAAAAAAGCCTTCCGGCACACAGGAGGGCTGCAATACCGGAAGGCATATGTAGGGAAATATAGAGAATGTCAGAATAAATCAGTCGAGGAATTCCTCGTTCAGCTGAACGCCAAAATCATGGGCAATGGCACGCAGGTCATCATCGGTGATGGTCTGGCGGATCAGGCCGCCGCCCATGGAGAGAACTTTTGACATAGATCTCAGCACTCTTTTCAATCGTGTGGGCCAGGCCGAAAGTAATATCAAAATCGGGGCCGGAAGCAAACAAACCGTGCTGTGCCCAAATGGCAGCCTGGTATTTTTTTCATCAGCTCACTGGTAGCCATGGCAATGTCAGCACCGCCGGTACCATCCAGGGGCAGACGCCGACACCCTCCGGGAAAACGACCGGGCATTCAGTAGCGCTCTGCCACAAGGCACGGGTAAAATCACGGTCAGTCAGCGGCAGAATGTAGGTCAGGGCAATTACGTTGGTAGCATGGCAGTGGTAGATCACGCGGTTGGCACCGTTGGTGGCGGCCTTGCGCACGCTGTGGTTCATAAAGTGGCTGGGAAACTCGGAAGTCGGCTTTGCGCCATCGGCCAGGCCCCAGACAATGCGCCAGCTGTCGCCCTTATCATTGATCTCAACAATGCCGATGCTGTGGATAGGGTCCGGCTCCACATTGCGGAAGAACTTGCCGGAACCGGTGGTGATGAAATATTCCCCGGCCAGGTTATCAGCCTGAACGCCCATGTTGACCCACTCGCGCGGGGTTTCGTCAAAGAAAGGACGGCATGCGGCAACATCTTCCTCGGTCATGCGGTAGGTCAGGTTGCCGCCGTTGCGCTCATGCCAGCCCTGCAGCCAGCCGTCGTTGCACATACGGATAAAACCTTTTACGTTTGCTACATCATAAATCGTGCTCATAATACTGCTCCTTTACTCCATTGCCTTTTTATCGTAACTGTTGCCTGCGGCTTACCGCGTGATGATATCAACAGGGACATTAAAGATCTTTGCCACTTTCAGGATGGTATCAATGTGGCGGCCGGTGGCTGCTGCCATGTGGTGGGTGGGGCCGGCTTCGCTCCAGCGGTTGCAGAACTCACGCGCACCGCAGCTGGAAGCGGGTACGCATGTTTGTATCGCCAAAGGTAAAGATGGGGCCGGGTTCATTAACGCCCTCGGCAACCACAAACTTGAAGTTGCCGTCCTTATCCTGCGTGATAGCAAGATAAGTGACATCGCCTGCCGGTGGATAGAACTGGGTCAGATAACCGCCGCCAGTCTTGCCGTGGAACACGGGCACGATCTTCATGGTCGGCTTTTTTGCCTTGGAGATATCGGCATCACCGGAGCCGGAATGGCCGATGATACAGATATCCTCGTTGAAGTCGATGGAGTACATCTCGCTCAACTGGCCACAGCCCGCAATGGTTTTCAGGATGGACATTGCCATCGAAACCTTGATATCGCCCTCAACCGCGCAGGCAGTGCCCTGCTTGATGAGCATCGAGAATGCAGGAATCAGCATGGAGTCCAGTTTGCCGGCCACACCCTTGGCAAAACCGTCGTAGTGGGAAGCCACAAACGCAATCTTTTCGTCCTTGACCCACTGCTCAAAGGCAACAACATAACGGGCCATATCCCAGACCTTTTCGATCGTGCCGCCGCCCTCAATATCAAAGGTATCCAGAATATCCTGTGCCTTGGCACGAATCGCTTCTTCATCGGTGATGTTATCGGCAATGGCCCACATTTTTTCCCAGTCAAACTGCTTGGTGTAAAGCCACATGCGGTTGTATAGGTTGGTTTCGTCAATGTACAGGTCCATCATGCCGGGGTACGGGCGGCCGATCTGGGCAAGGTTGGTATCGCGGAAGCGGCGGCGCACCTGTGCAGCACGGCACCAATCTTCAATTTCAGCCTGCACACCGGGGTCACCGCCCTCGACCACGCCGGTGATAACGGCATGGCGCTTACCGGCGCGTTCCAGGTCGGCAACCATTTCACCAACGGCACCACAGGCGTACAGTTCACCTAGCCAGGTTGGTGTATCGGTGTTGGCATAATCCGGGGCTTTCTTCTTTTGCACATTGACCAGTACAACGGGTACATCCAGATCGCGCACGGCGGGCAGCATGTTGTAAGAGGTTGCATAGGTCAGCAGCTGCAGAATAACCAGGTCAACGTCTGCGGCACGGAACTTATCGCCCGCTGCCATGGACTGCTCTTTGGTGGTAACAATGCCGCCGTCAATGACCTCAACGGTATCGGGAATGGTCTTTTTGAAAGCGGCATACTGACCCTCAAATTCAGGAACCAGGGTTGGGAACTGCGGCAGATAGGCACCCAGAGCAATGGCAAACACGCCAACACGGGCTTTGGTTTCAACTAACATGGGATATTACCCCTGTAATAAAATTTATTGCGGATCACATTCCAAAATAGTGAACGACTTTTTGATGGAGGCGCGTGCATCCGCAAAGGTCTTTGAACTCCCCTGCACGGATCATCTGCACCATCAGGTTGCCAAGGGCGGTACCCTCGGTAGGGCCTGCAAACACGGGCAGCTGGGTGGCATTTGCGGTCATCTGGTTCAGGTACATATCCTGGCTACCGCCGCCCACAATATTGATGCTGGTATATTCTTTGCCGGTCAGGCTTTGCAGCTCTTGAATAGCGGCCTGATAATCATGCGAAAGCGAGTTGTAAATGGTCTGCATCACTTCGCCGGTGGTGGCGGGAACCGGTTTGCCGCCGTCTTTGCAGGCAGCCTTGACTTCTTTGATCATGGATTTCGGCGCCAGGAAGCGGTCGTCGCCAGTGGATACGATCCCGGCAAAGCTGCTGGCTTCCTGCGCGGCGGCAATCAATTCCGGGAAAGACGGGCGGGTTCCGGTCTGCTCGCCAAGTTCACGCCGCACAGACTGGATCATCCACAGGCCCATAATGTTCTTAAGGTAACGGTAGCGGTATTCATAGCCGCCCTCGTTGGTAAAAATTGGCCTGCATGCTGGCAGGGGTCGTGATGGGGTCTTTGTTTTCCACACCCAGCAGGCTCCATGTGCCGCTGGAAAGATAAACGGCCTTATCATCCCTTGCGGGAACAGCCAAAAAAGGCGGAGCCGGTATCATGTGTAGCGGGCAGTACGACGGTGCAGTCAAAGCCGACATAATCCTTGACGGCGGAGCTCAAATTTCCCAGTTTGGTGCCGGGGGTGCTGATTCTGCCAAAGATTTTGCGCGGCAGACCAAGCCGGTTGATGATTTCATCGTCCCAATCCTTGCTTATAGCGCCCACCAGGGCAGTGGTGGAAGCATTGGTGTACTCGTTGGCCATCACGCCGGTCAGGCGGTAATTCAGGTAATCCGGCACCATCAAAAAATGCTCGGCAGCGGCAAGCTGTTCCGGGTGCTCTTTCTTTAAGGCACACAGTTGGTAAACCGTGTTGAACGACTGGTATTGGATGCCGGTACGGGCGTAAAGTTTTGTAAACGGCAGAATGGGTTCCAGTTCCTCCCGCATGGCGGCGGTGCGGCCATCGCGGTAAGCAACGGGGTCCCCGATAGGGTACCATCGGCATCCAGAAGCAGAAAGTCAACAGCCCAGGTATCAATACCGACCGTTGTGGGCGTATAGCCTGCATCGTGGGCGGCTTTCAGCCCCTCGATCACATTCTGAACCAGGCCTTCCATATCCCAGCAAAGGTGACCGTTCTTTTCAATCAGGCGGTTTTCAAAGCGGTAGACTTCATGCAGGGCCATAACACCATGTTCCACGGTGCCAATAATGTGCCGGCCGCTGGATGCTCCGATATCTACAGCAAGATAACAGGTTTGCATCTTTCTCTCCTTTTGGTAAAATGCGAATCAGGCGAACTGCCTTATGCTATTAGTATAGCGGCATAATATCCGGCATTCCATGGTTTGAAGTGGACAGTTTTTTGTGAAAATTCTACTTTGCCATTCCCTGCTGGCAAAGGCGGTTTCGCTGCTTTTGCTTGACTTATAGTAATGGGAAAAAATTAAGTCTGTGTTTTTTCGATGACAAGGCAAAGCTTGTTGTAATACTGTCGCAGTGCCCGGCGAAAATGCTAAGGCAACACCGCACAATTCCCGCCTTACGGCTTAAGCACCGCTCCGGCGGCTGCGGCACGGCATCTGCGTTGCCAAAATGCTCGATAATGTCGGGTTGCGGTACCCGCATCGTGCTTCGGGGGCAAAAAGCCCCGCGCACTCTGCGACCGCTGCCCCTGCTTCGGTTCGCTGTTTCCGCCACTGGCGGCGCTCACCTTTGCAGCATCCAGTATTATCTGCGCTTTTGGCTTAGCATCTGCCGCACCTCGCTCGCCGTATCGGCACTTAGAATTATGCGGTATTGCCCTAAAAGTAAAGAATAAAAATAAAAAGCCCCGCCTGCCGGGCAGAACATTCTGCATCCGGCAGGTGGGGCTTTTGGTTGTTGCAAATAGATAAATGAAAATTTACTGCCTTTTCTGCATCCGCAGCAGGCTGTACGGCATCAAGGGCGTGGCACAGGGAATGGTATACTGCATCATCGGGTGCGGGGTGGCATCCACCGCTTCCCCTTCCGCGTTTTTTGATCCATTCAGGGGTTACGGGCACGACCGAACCATCTGGCTGCAAAATTTCCAGCGAATCTCCCAGGCAGAACTTGCTGCGCTGGGTGCAATGGGCAACGCCGTCTTCCCACGAATCCACAGTGCCGATGAAATCCCAATCTCGCACATAAGTATGGCTGGGCGTCTGCAGGGCTTTCTCTTTGCCAAAATAGAAACCGGGTGAATAATGGCGGTGGCTGGTACGGTTCAGCTCATCCAGCACGGAATCCGGTAAATCAAACGTATCACTGGCGGGGTTTGCCAGGTACTGGTCCAGCGCTTTGCGGTAAGCGGCGGTAACGGACGCAACGTAATAGAACGTTTTGGCGCGCCCCTCAATTTTCAGAGAATCCACACCAGCCTTGCAGATCAGGTCCAAAAACGGTGCGGTGCATAGGTCGTTGGCGTTCAGGATATAGCTGCCGTCCTCATTTTCGCCAATGGGCATATACTGGCCGGGGCGGTTTTCTTCTACAAGATAGTATTTCCAGCGGCAGGGCTGGGCACATTCGCCGCGGTTGCCGCTGCGCCCGGTCATATAGCTGGAAAGCAGGCACCGACCAGAAACGCTCCTGCACATGGCGCCGTGCACAAAAAGGCTTCCAGTTCCAGCTCCGGCGGGGTGTTATCGCGGATCTGGGCAATATCGGTCAGGGTCAGCTCGCGCGCCAGCACCACCCGCTTTGCGCCCAGGTTGTAGGCCATGGTTGCAGCAGCATAATTGGTGATGCCTGCCTGGGTGGAAAAATGCACATCCACATCCGGAGCATACTGTTTGGCAAGGCTCAGTACGCCAAGGTCCGCAATGATAAAGGCATCCACCCCGGCTTCGGCCGCGTCCTTGATATACTGCGGCAACTCGGAAAGCTCATCGTTGGTGGGCAGGTTGTTCAGGGTCAGGTATACTTTTTGCCGCGAGCATGGGCAAAAATGCAGCCATCATGAAGCTCGCCAATGGTCAGGTTGACCGGTGCGGCGCGCATACCAAAGCGCGGCAGTGCGCAGTATACGGCATCGGCACCATACATGACGGCATATTTCAGGGCTTCAAGGCTGCCGGCAGGCGACAGCAGTTCCGGACAGGACAACATAAGATAACGGCTCCTTTGTTCAGTGAAGTTCAGCTTTTATCAGCCCCAACCGGCGATGATGCAGTTCTGATGGTGTTCGTCTGCCGTTTTGGCATAGAAATATTCGCCAGGGTGGTCGCCGTTCGGGTTGCCGGTAACAAAGAAATAATAGCCTTCGTCCAGATATTCCTGGTCGGGATTCAGCGCGGCGGCAATGGCATCAATACCGGGATTGGTGATGGCACCGGCAGGCAGGCCGCTGATGCGGTAGGTGTCGTAATGAGCAAGCACATCATCCGGAATAGCACCCTGTTCCGGCCAGCCGTAATAAGCGGCGGTGGGCGAATTCCACAGGTAGTTATTGTCGCTATCGTTCATGATATAGCTGCAGGCGTTGGATTCCAGCTTATGCTCTGCCCACTGCGGGTCATCGGTTCCAAACGATTGTGGAAGCAGGCGGAAACCTTGGCGTCTTCTGCGGGCATACCGGCTTCTTCCTGAATAAAGCTGGCCAGAATGACAACATCATTCATTGTGGTGCCCTTTTCGTTGATGGTATCCCACAGGTCGGAAGTTTTGGCGTCGAATTCCTTATAGAAGGTGTTGACGTAATTATAGACCGAATCATCGGTGAAGAACTCGTAAGTGTCCGGGAACAGGTAGCCCTCGCACTTCATCAGGCGGCCTTCGGTATCCGGGATGGCATTCCAGAAATCATACTGGCTGAAATCGGAACCATCCTCGCCGTTGGCGCAGGCAAGGAAATCATCCACCGAGCACAAGCCATTTTCTTCCATCTTCTGGGCAATAGCAACGGCTGTGTAGCCTTCGGGGAATGTGATGGTAATGGTCTTGCGCTTGACCTGCTGCACGCTGAGGGTTTTCAGGATCGTGTTATAATCCATGCCGGAGCGCAGGGTGAAATCGCCATACTGCAAACCGGAAGCGCGGCCGCTGTATTTGGCATACAGCTTGAACAGCCAGTCATACTGGATGACGCCATCCTCTTTCAAAACGTTTGTGATGTCTGCAACAGTGGAACCCTGTTCAATGGTAACGGTCTGCTCCGGGCCGAGTTCGCCGTTGCCGGCAACTTCGCCGTAGAACTGGAACACTTTCCAGCCGCCGATGCCGACGATAGCCAAAATGACAACAAGAACCACAAGCCCAATGGGAAAACGGCGGCGGACGGGTTCATCATCGTCATCCTCTGCGTACTCGTCTGGACCTTCGGCGTCTTCGTACAGGTCCTGCGGGTCAGGATCAGGCTGTACCGGGCGCTTTGGTGCGGGGGCTGGCGCAGCATGATAAGCCTGGCGCGACTGCGAGCCCTTGTCCTGGGAATCACCACGATTGATTTTCATTCCAAATCTCCTTTACCAGGCAGCAGAACTGCCCTGTTTCACGTATGCACGGTCTTACAGCAACAGGCGGAAATAAACGTCCGTAACGGGGAACGGCTGCCCAAGATAACAAATCATGCCGTAACCACAGCGCTTACCCTCGCCCAGGTACAAAAACTGATTTTCCGCCAGCAGCAGCCGTGCTTTGGTCAGACCGGTATGTTCCCGCGAGGCCTGCAGCAGAATATCAGCCGAATGGTCGTTATCGGCCTGCAGCTCCATAAAAAGCAGCTCGTCCTTTTCCTGGCAATAGAGGCCGTAACCGCGCTGGTTGGAAACAATGGTCATACCGCGGCGGTAGAGCCGGGTGATCATGGTGTTCATGCTGCTTTCCGGCAGGGCGATGCAGGCGGGCTGGTAGCGCATGCGGGTGTCGATCAATTTGCGGACTGTCAGGTTATCAAACTCTGCTCGTGCCCACAAATTGTGTTCAATGGGCTTGCGGATGATGCGCAGCGGGAAGCGCCCCTGAAAATTCAGCTGGGAAAACGCTTTTGCGGCCCGCGTGCTTTGCGGTGCCGCCACAGCGAAATCACACCCTTTGGCGGAAAAGGCGCGCAGGCAGGTTGCCAGCAGTTTGGGCATCAGCCCGCGCCCCTGCAGGGACGGGTCCGTTGCCATGCAGCAGAGCCATACGCCGTGGTGGTGCCCGCATTCCACTGGAACCGCACCAATCATGGCGGCCGGGATGGGCTTTGCACCGGGGGCCGGGTCCCGGGCAAGGATCAGGATATTATCCAACCCCACAATTCCACAAAGCCAGTCCAAAGCATCCTGGCGGGTTCCGCCATACGTTTTGCGGCGGAACGCAACCATCTGCTCCAAATCAGCTTCCGTTGCTTTGCAAAGCATGTTCTATCCCCTCCTTGCCGTATTCAACGTGTGACTTTTGCTGCCAACGGTTTTAGCTCAAAATCCGCTCCAGGTATGCCATCACTTCGGACTGAATATCCTCCGGCGTGCGGATGGTTTTCTGGCCGTCTACCGTTGTGGTACACTCAATGCGGTGCCAGCCCAGCTTGCGTGCGCAGTATTCAGCGGCGGCGCGGGAACGGGCCAGGTATTCGGTATCGCGTTCCTGAATATCTTTTTTGCTTTCATCGCCGTGGTAGCGCTGCGCAATCAGGCGCTGGCTGACATCGGGATCAACCGCAAGGTATACAACCGCATCCGGCGCAGGCAGGCCGAGCTTTTTGTACTCGAACTCAAACAGCCACTCCAGAAAACCATCCCAGTGCATCGGCGGCAGTTTGGAACATTGGTGAACAGCGTTGGAGGTGGTGTAACGGTCAGAGATGATTAGCCCATTCTGGCGGTAGACATTGCCCCACCTGGTTTTGTAGCTGGCAAAGCGGTCAACAGCATAAAACGTTGAAGCTGCATAAGCGTTCACGTCATCCGGGCGCTGGCCGAACTCGCCGGAAAGATACATCTTGACCAGTGCGGAGGACGGACTGTCATAATCTGGGAAGCTGATTTTCAGCGGGTCATACCCTTTGCTATGCAAATTCTGGCAGGCAAGTTCTGTCTGTGTGCCCTTGCCGGAACCATCCAGGCCTTCAAAAATAATCAGTTTACCCATGGTTTTCAGCCTCCTGTTTCAGTGTTGCATATTTATCACGCACGGCGTTCTGCTTGCCGCAGCACATACCGCCCTCCGGGCAGGGACCCGCCAGGCAGCGGGGACCAGCTGCGGCAAAAACATGCGGCGCAAGCGGGTATACAAGGCGCAGCATTTCATCGGCAACGGCGCGGATCTCCCACTGGGCACGGTTGCAGCAGCAGCGCAGGTTGAAAAAGTTGTTCAGGCTGCGGCAGTTCATGGTCATTACCATTTTTGTCTCGCAGGCGTTGGGCAATACAAAGCGGGCGTCCTCGTTTGCCATTTTGCTGGCTTTGGCGCGGGCGGTCTTTTCCGGCATGCCCTGCTCCATCAAGGTGTGGGTATGCTTTTTCTTCCAGTGCTTTGACCAGCTCCAGGTAGTGTTTGGCATCGGTGTTCATTGCATCAATAAAAAGCCGCTTTGGCCGCAGGGTCAGCCTCAATTTCGGGGGAATCACATAACGGAAATCTTCCAGCCGCACATAGCGCTGGCTCTGAACACTGAAACTTGCAATGCGGTGACGGGTGACCTGTGCCAGAAAGGTGCGGGAAACGCCCTCAATGCCAAAGGTAAAGCTGGCGTGTTCAATGGGGCTGGCGTGGCCGAAGTCATTCAGCTTTTGCAAAAAGGCTGCGGTCTTTTCCGGTGTTAGGCCATCCAGCAGGGTTTCGATATGTGCATCAGAATAGCACAGCTTGGCGGCTGCGGCAATGGTCTTTTCGGGGTCATTGGTGTGGGCGATCAATGTTACAAGCATGGGCCCGTTCCCTCTTTTCCTTTTTTATCAGTGGTTTATTCTTCGCTGGTCAGCTTGGTCAGCGGGGCGTAATTGGCCATTGTTTTTTTGATGCCAACGCGGTCAAACTGGATTTCTACAATACAGTCCCCCGCAACCGGCGTTACTTTCAGCACCTTGCCGCGGCCAAACACCTTGTGGTCCACAAGGTCCCCGGCTGCAAAGTTGGCGGCCTTTTTGCGTGCGGGTGCGGCGGGCGCAGTGGTAACGCCACCGCCCGCCGGAGCAACCGGAGCACCGGAATGATGGTTGACGCGGCTACTGCCATACCCGGCGCCAAAGCTACTGCTTTGGACCGTGTGGCGGCCGCCGGGGTAGTTCGGGCTTTCGTGCCCGCCGGAAGCAAACCCACTTTGGAAGCCGCCGGCATACTTGCTGCCAAAAGCCGCCGCGGTTGTATTCACTGTTCAGATACCCGCGGGAAGCCCCGGAGTATCCGCTGCGCCCGCCGGGAACATTGGTGCTGTAGCTGCCGTACCCGGCGCCAAAACCGCCGCTGTAAGCAAGCTCTGGGCTTTCGGTTTCGTCCATCACATTGGGGTCAATCTCATCCAAAAAGCAGGAAGGCGGGTTGCGGCGCGTCTGGCCGAAAATCATACGGCTGCGGGAGGAAGAAAGATACAGCTCTTTCTTGGCGCGGGTAATACCGACATAGCACAGGCGGCGCTCCTCTTCCATTTCTTCCTCGCTGTAGCGAGCAAGGTCACCGGGGAAAACGCCATCCTCCATACCAATGATAAACACATACGGGAATTCAAGGCCCTTGGCGCTGTGCATCGTCATCAGGGTAACGGAATCAGCATCTTCATCATAGGAATCAAGGTCTGCAATCAGGGCAACTTCTTCCAAGAAACCGGAAAGGGTTGCGTCTTCCCCGTTCTGTTCCGCATAAGTCTTTACGGAAGAAATCAACTGGCCCAAGTTTTCCAGCCGGGTCTCGCCCTCTTCTTTCTGCGCTTTCAGCATGGCTTCGTATCCGGTCTTGCGGATCACTTCACCGGCAAATTCATCCAGCGGAAGGGTGACGGAAAGATCACACAGTTCACGGTACATAGAGTAAAAACGCGTTCAGCGCGCTGGCGGCACGGCCCAGTGCGGGATAAGAAGAAGCCTCCCGAATGATCTCCATCATCGGCACGCCGTTGGCGGCGGCCAGTTCCCCGATCTTATCAATGGTGGTGGCACCAATCTTTCGTGCAGGTTCATTGATGATGCGGCGCAGGCGCACGTCGTCCCGCGGGTTGACCACAACGGCCATGTAAGAGTTGATATCCTTGACTTCCTTGCGGTCAAAGAAGCGTTGGCCACCCACAATGCGGTACGGGATACCGGCACGGGCAAAATAAGTTTCGATGGGGTTGGACTGCGCATTCATGCGGTACAAAACGGCATGGTCTTTTAAGGAAGCACCATTTTTCAGGTTCTGGCCAATAACCTCGGCCACATGGCTGGCCTCATCCTGCTCCGAAGCAGCCGTATAATGGTGAACTTTGTCACCATCGCCGTTCTGGGTCCACAGGGTCTTGCCCCTTGCGGCCGTTGTTGTTCTTGATGACGCTGTTGGCCGCATTCAGAATGTTGGAGGTGGAACGGTAGTTCTGCTCCAGGCGGATGGTTTTGGCCCCGGCAAAAACTTTTTCAAAGTTCAGGATATTTTCAATGGTAGCACCGCGGAACTTGTAAATACTCTGATCGTCATCGCCAACAACGCATACATTGTTGGAACCACCGGCCAGCAGGCGCACCAGGTGGAACTGGGCCACGCTGGTATCCTGATATTCGTCCACCACGACATAGCGGAACTTCTGCTGGTAGTATTCCCGCGCTTCGGCATCGGTTTTCAGCATCTGCACGGTATGGAAAATCAGATCGTCAAAGTCCATGGCACCAGCCGTGCGCAGCCGGTTGGAATAGGCGGTATAGATTTTGGAAATCAGAGCAGCCTTGGTATCGCGCGGCGCTTCGGCAGCGACATCTTTGGCGGAAAGAAGTTTATCTTTGTAACCGCTGATCTGGGAGATGGCTGATTTGACCGGCAGGAACTTGTCATCAATCATCAGTTCTTTGTAGATCTGCTTGATGACACGCTGCTGGTCGTCGGAATCGTAAATCGTAAAGCTTTTGGGGAAGCCAATGCGTTCGGCATCGCGGCGCAGGATCCGTACACAGGCAGAGTGGAAAGTGGAGGCAAATACATCCCCGCCCATGGTATCGCCCAGCATGGCTTTCAGGCGTTCTTTCAGCTCTCCGGCGGCTTTATTGGTAAAGGTAATGGCCAGCACATTCCACGGGCGGGCCGGGGCAACGCTCATCAGCGGCATCAGGGACTGCGGAACCGGCTGGCCGCACATGATGGCGGTGCGCAGCTGCTCCAGATCACTCTGCACAACCGGGCGGCTGACCTCTTTGGAGCCATAGGCGCGGCCAAAACGGATGATATTGGCAATGCGGTTGACCAGAACGGTGGTTTTGCCGGAGCCTGCACCTGCCAGGATCAGCAGCGGGCCTTCGGTGGTAAACACAGCCTGCTGCTGCACCGGGTTCAGCTTAGTAAAGCAGGAAGCGATATAGCGGTCCCGCAGGGCCAGAAATTCAGTGGTAATGGTATCGGGCATAATGAACCTGTCCTTATATTATATGGAAGAACCAGCCCGGAACCATGCAGGGCTGGGAATTTTGGCAAACGCTGTATAGTATAGCACACTTTTGCCGGATAGAAAAGTAGGCTGGCGGAGGTATCCGCAGAAAATCATACTTTTTACAACCTGCACAAAAGCTGCGCTTTAATTGGAAAAACCTTCTGGGGATTGCAGTCGGTTATGCCACGCTCTGGGGGTGGCATCGCGGAAACCGGCTGTCAGGTATTGGCCCAGCGTTTTAAGCTGGCTGCGGTTCCGCGTGCCACACAGTTGATGGGGTCTGGTGCGATGGCAACATCCACATGCAGCTCCCCGGCAATATAACCAGCCAGGCCACGCAGCATGGAGCCGCCGCCAGTCAGCAGAATGCCGTTCTTGGCAACATCAGCGGCCAGTTCCGGCGGGGTGCTTTCCAATACATTGCGGGCAGTGGCGGCAATACGGGCGGCCAGTTCCTGCACGGGCAGGTACAGGTCCCGCGTATAGATAAGGCGGCGGGCGGGCAGGTTGGTCTCCCAGGAATGACCACGGATCTCCATTACGCCCTCAAACTCGCTTTTGGTGCAGCAGGCAACCTGCTTTTTCAGCGCTTCGGCGGTTAGAGGGCCGATGGCAATGTTGAATTTTTCCTGAACATACTGGGCAATGCACTGGTCAAAAGCGTTGCCGGCGACCGGCAGGCTGGCGGCGCGCACCCGCCCACCCATGCTGATCACGGCGATATCCGTGGAGCCGCCGCCGATATCAATCACCATGCAGCCCATGGGTTTGCGGATATCCAGCCCTGCGCCAAGGGCGGCGGCGACAGGCTCATCCACAAGGAAAACCTGCCGTGCCCCGGCTGCCATGACGGCTTCTACCACGGCGTCAGCTTCAATGCCGGTAATGGCTGCCGGAACGCAGACCGATACGCGCGGCTTGATGATGCGCGAACGGCATACCTCATTGATAAAACGCACGATTAGTTCGTTTGTCATGCGGTGGTCCTGAATAATACCGTCCCGCAAAGGGCGGATGATATCAATATAAGAAGGCACACGCCCCACCATGCGTAGGGCTTTGTCCCCCACTGCCAGAATGGTGCTGCTGCGGGTATCAACAGCACCAATGCTGGGCTGATGGAACACAACTCCCTGTTCCTGTGTGGCAATGATAATGGAAGTTGTGCCAAGATCAAGGCCGATATCATATTGCTTCATGTTTATCTGGTACTCCTTGCTGCCAGAAGCAGCACTTTGTTATCTATTGTGAATTGCCATCAACCATCCGGCAGATAAAAGTTATTTGCTTTCTTTTGGTGTTCCGGCGGCACCGTGGCTTTTGGGCATCAGTTCCGTCGCTGCAACACACACGCCGTCCACACTCACAGCGCCACCCTCCAATAGCGCTTTGGCGCAGGCAGAGATGGTGGCACCAGTGGTGATCACATCATCCAGCAACAGCAGCCGCATTCCGGAAAGGTCAACCCCAGTACGGCAGGCGTAAGCATCCTTGACATTGGCAAAGCGCTTTTGCTGGTCCAGCGATTTTTGCGGTAAAACCTGCCGGGTCAGGCACAGCGGCTGGATGACCGGAATGTGCAGGATGCGCCCAAGGCGCTGCGCTAGCAAAAGGGGCATATTTTCCGCGCGGTTCTTCTTTCCGCGCGGCGGCACCGGAACAATGGCGCTGTACAGCGAAATGCCAGATAGATTCTCGTATACCGGGCGGTACCCTGGGGCACGGGCGGGCTGTGCGCCAAAAATCAGCACAGCCATCAAATCCGCCAGTTCTCGCGCATACCAGGGGTTGCCGTTCTCCTTGCAAAGCAGAATAGCATGGCGCACACTGTCTGCATAGTAAAAGGCAGCTGCGCAGGTGTTGACAGCGTAAAAGGCGTGCTCCGTTACAGGCAGACGCGGTGGAAGATGCCGCAGACGCTCGGCTTCCGGTATACAGGAACGGCACACGGCGGCTTTCCAGGCGCTTTGCTCAAGTACCGTGCCGCACAGTGGGCAGTGCCGCGGATAGGCAAGGGCCAGCAGCGGTTCCAGAGCCGTTCGCCCACGGTCCAGCCAATCCAGAGATATGCGTTTTCTCTGTTTCATCTGCGTTTTTCAGCCGGAGTGACTGCCTCGCGCAGCAGGTAGCGCAGCCCGCTGTAACGCATGTTCTGGCGCACATTATCCACCATGGCCTGCTCGGTGCGCCGGGTTCCCGCCAGAATGCACAGGCGGCGTGCGCGGGTAACCCCGGTGTACAACAAGTTGCGGTAACAAAGGCGCGCGGGTACATCTGCCACAGGCATAATGACGGCTGGAAATTCAGAACCCTGGCTTTTTGTGCACTGTTACAGCGTAAGCGGGTTCCAGCTCGGCAAGCTGGTCAGCACCGTAAATATACTTTCGGTCATCCATCTGTACCGTCACAGCACGGCTTTCGGGGTCAACGGCAGTAATAATACCCATATCCCCGTTATAGGCACCCACACCGGCTTCGGCACCGTCCCGTTCATAGGGAATGTCATAATCGTTTTTGATCTGCATTACCTTGTCGCCACAGCGCAGCACACGGCCGCTTTGCTCCCAAATGATCTGCGGCTTATCCGATGCAGGCGGGTTCAAAATGGCCTGCAGACGGCGGTTCAGTTCTACGCTCCCGGTGGGGCCAACCTTGGTGGGGCAAAGCACCTGGATGTCCCGCACGGGGTCATAGCCATAACTTTTGGGCAGCCGGGTACTGACCAGGTCGCAGATCAGCCTCTGGCAGGCAAGACCGGTGGATTCGATCATGAAAAAGTCATCATCCCGCCCGCCTTTTATGGGCATCTGCCCTTCCACAATGCGGTGGGCGTTCTGTACAATCATGCTTTTCTGCGCCTGGCGGAAGATCTCATTCAGCCGTACGGTGGGCAGAACGTCTGCCTGCAAGATCTCCCCCAGCACACTGCCGGGGCCAACGCTGGGCAGCTGGTCGGCATCACCTACCATAATAATGCGGCAGTGGTAACGCGCGGCGGCCAACAACGCCTGGAACAGCTTGGCATCTACCATACTCATCTCATCCAGAATGATAACGTCAAACGGGAGAAGATTCTTTTCATTATGAATAAAACGCACGCTGCCGGTAGAATAGTCCACTTCCAGCAATCGGTGGATGGTGGAAGCGCTGTGGCCGGTCAGCTCGGTCAGCCGCTTGGCGGCGCGGCCCGTGGGGGCACACAGGGCAACCCGGTCATAAATACCTTCATACAAATTCAGAATCGCTTTTGACCGTTGTGGTTTTTGCCGGTACCGGGACCGCCGGTCAAAACCATTACGCGGGAAGAGAGTGCTAAGCGGATTGCTTCCCGCTGCAAAGGGGCATATTCAAAACCTTGGGTCAATTCCAAAACGCGGATATCGCTTTCCAGCGTTTTGGGGCTTTCTGTCGGGAATGTGGCAAGCTCCCCCAGCCGCGCAGCAATATCCTGCTCTGCGCTGAGCAGATCTGGCAGGTAAATATATTTCGTTCCGTCAAAGGTGCAGGCGCGCATTTCGTCATGCTCCAACAGGCTTTGCAGCCCGGCCTTTACGGCATCCGGCTCCACCCGAATAAAGCGCGCAGTGCTTTCGATCAGCTTATCTGCGGGCAGGCAGGTGTGGCCGTTGTTGGCGTTGTGGCGCAAAGCGTACAAAAGCCCGGCGGCAATGCGCAGGTCGCTGCCCTGTCCTACCTGCAGCTGGGCGGCGATACCATCGACCTGGCTGAATTTCAGGTTCAGCGGCTCCCCGCACAGCATGTAGGGGTTCTTTTTCAGTGCTTCTACCGTGGCGGGGCCAAACGCGCGGTAGGCTGTAACAGCCATCTGGGCGGAAAGCCCAAACTTGGCCATCCAGGCAACCACTTCCCGCACACCGTACATACGTCGGAACTCGTTGGAGATGGCGGCGGCCTTTTGCGGGGTGATACCTTTTAGCTCACAGAGCTTGTCCGGCGTTTCGGAGATGACGTTCAATGTATGCGCCCCAAATTTTGCCACAATCTTTTTTGCTGTGGAAGGCCCGATATAGGGCAATACCCCACTGGAAAGGTAGCTCAGCAAAGCCGCGGTATCCTGCGGAAGGCTAGCCTCACAGGTTTCGGCACGGAACTGTTCGCCATAGCTGGGGTGGTTGACCATATAGCCATACGCCGTAATGGACATACCGTTATCCACGCTGCCCACGTTGCCTGCCACCACAATATCGGTGCCACCCGGCATCCACTTCAAACACGGCATAACCGGTATCCGGGTTTTCGTATATCACATGCTCAACAACGCCCTCTAATTTGAGCATCTCAGCAGTTTGTGCTGTACTATTTGTCTGTAAAGTATCCGTGCTTGCCACCTCCTTCCGGGTGCAAATAGGGTAAAAACCGTTCAATACACAATTTTTTATTTTATATTATAGCCTATTTGTATCTCTTTGGCAATTTTTTTGACAACTTCCCCTTGTAGCTGATATAATAAATGTCCTTTTGCGGTTTTGAAGTGAGTGCAAAAAGAAGGCGCTGGGCAAGGAGGCGAAGCTGGAATAAAATTGCATGGATCGAATTTTCTGGCAGCGGCAAGTCCACAGTGGCGCGGACGCTGAGGTAGGAATACGCGGTGTAAATGCCTTGCAGCTTGACTGCGTACAGCATATACTGGGCAGGCAGGTACGCCCGCTGGAAGAAAAGCGGACAGCCGTACCCGCAGGCAAACTGAAAAAATCGCCAGGTTTTTGCGCAGTGCCCGAGGAAGTGCGTGTGATCAAAAAAGCAGGGAGAATTGGATGAATTTTACCGGGAAACGGGAATGCGGACAGAGCAGACTTTAGATAACATATGTTTGCACAGGAGCAAACAATGGGAAAAAATAAGAGCAATTTATACATCTATGGTAAAAAATGTTTTGAGAAATTGTTATCACTTGCGGAAGGGATGCAAACAAAATTGTGTATTTTGCCAAAAATCAAGACATTTCGATGTACGGTTGAAACACACCTGAATTTGTGCTAGAATCATATTAGCTATCTGTGACAAAATTGCCGTAAAGCACAACTACTTTACATAAACATGCGTGCTAAGATTTTGTATGTGGGGCAGCTGCGGGCCCCAATTGTAAGAGTGGTGCTTTTGCGTCAAAAAAAAGCCGACCGAAGCGGCAGACCTGGCCAACCATCTTTGACTGGAAAACAGGAATTAAGAGATTAGAGAGGTGCCTTTTGTGGATAACGAAGAAAATGAAGTAATTGACCTAACAGAAATTTTAAGTGCGGTTCGCCAGCATCTTCTTGAACTGATTTTTTGTAACTTTGGCTGCTGCGCTGATTGGCTTTACGGCGTCTAAGTTTTTGATGACCCCAAAGTATGATTCTTCTGCCCTGATGATTGTCAATACCCGGCAGGATGTCAACGCCAATGTTACCAGTGACCAGATCAATTCTGCAACCAAGCTGGTTTCTACTTACAGCATTATTATCAAGAGTGATACGGTTCTGCAGCAGGTTATTGATAACCTGGGCCTGAACCTGACTTATGCTAAGCTGAACAAGCGCGTTACCGTAGCAGCTGTGGACGATACCCAGGTTATGAAGATCACTGTGCAGAGCGACAGCCCGGAATGGGCACGGCAGGTGTGTGAACAGATCATTACAGTGGCTCCGGATGTGATCAAAGAGGCTGTTGAAGCGGGTTCCGTCAAAGTGATCTCCAATGCTTCTTTGGCAACGGGGAGCCGGTTTCCCCAACATTAAGAAGAACACGATGTTGGCCGCAGCAGTTGGTTTTGTTCTGGTGATTGGTATTATTGTGCTGCAGGTTTTGCTGGACAATAAGATCAACACGGAGGAAGATGTTACCAAGTATCTGGATATGACTGTTCTGGGCGTGATCCCGCAGTATGATCAGGGAGGTAAAAAGGAATGAGTAAAAAGCGTGAACATCATAAGCTGTTTATGGTTGGCTCAGATGCACCGTTCCAGTTTACAGAAGCTTACAAGTCTCTGCGAACCAACCTGGAGTTCCTTTGCCGCAACCAGCGATTGCAAGACTATCCTGATTACCTCCTCTGTCCCCGGCGAAGGGAAGAGCAACGTCGCAGTAAACCTTGCGATTACCCTGGCAGACAGTGGCAAGCGTGTGGTGCTGGTTGACTGCGATATGCGTAAGTCTACCATCTCCCGCCACCTGCATATTCCGCGTGATCATATCGGCATTACCAACACCATTACGGGCAAGGACCGTACCCAACTGGCCAATGCACTGGTCAACTTCAAAGACCTGGGCATTGTGGTGCTACCTGTTGGCACCATCCCCCCGAACCCATCGGAATTGTTGGCAACGAAAGCGATGGAAAATACCTTTGAGGCCCTGAAGCAGGTATACGATTATATTATTGTGGATACGCCGCCGGCTTCTGTTGTTACCGATGCTGCAGTATTGTGCAAGTATGCGGATGGGGCATTGCTGGTTGTACGCCCGGGTGTTACCACCATTGAAGGTGCCCAGCTGAGCAAGAAAAACCTGGAAGCTGTGAATGCCCGCATCCTTGGCGTAGTAATGAACGGATACAATGTTAAAAAAGCCGGTAAGAAAGATGGCTACTACTATTCTTATTCTTACGGGTACAGCAATGACGATGCAGCTGGAAAGAAGAGCCGGAGTAAGGCATAATGAGTTCGCAACTGGTTGATCTCCATTGTCATATTTTTGCCTGGCATTGATGACGGTGCCAAAAAAACCTGGATGTTTCCATGTCCTTGATCCAGAAAGAAATGGAAGACGGGGTTGTTGGCATTGTGTTCACACCGCACTTCCATTATGAGCGCATTACGCTGGATGCTTTTGTGCAGCAGCGCAAAATGGCTTATCGCAGCGTTGTGGCGCAGCTGGCAGAACGCAAACTTCCCCTTGCCGTCAAATTGGGTGCAGAGGTCTATTTTACCACAGCTTTGGCCAGCCTGGATCTTTCCAAATTGGCATTTGCAGGGTCGCGGTATATCTTGATTGAATTCCCGACCAGCATCCATCCTGGTGGAATTGAGGATACCCTGTTTGCGGTGCAAAACCGTGGGTATACTCCCATTTTGGCCCATGTGGAGCGCTACCCCTATGTTACCGAGGATCCTACCCTGCTGTACCGCTGGGTCAGCTCCGGCGCATTGGCGCAGATCAATGCTTCGGGTTTTGCGCGGTGGACATACGGCCAAATGGCTGCACAAACTGCTGGATTGGAACTTAGTTCATCTGATGTGTTCTGACTGCCATTCTGTTACAACCCGCCCGCCAAACCTGAAAGACGGATGGCACAGATAAGCAGTTCAACGGCAAAACTTTTACAGAAAAATGCCATTGATGTCTACCTGAACAAAGAAATTTCCATCAAAGAACCAATTGAGCCAAAATTCCGCTTTGGACGCTGGGTATAATAGGCTTGCAAGTTACGGTTTGCTGCCCTACTATATTCCGGGGCCATCATGCGTGGCAGAAAGCCCGTTTCACATGCCGCAAAGGGAACGGTCTTTCTTCATACTTTTGCGGCTTTTAATTGTATCATGAACCATTCTACATCAAAAAAATACTGCATATTCTGGATGCTTTTCTGGACTTTTTTCCTGCTGTTGGGAGCGTATGAGGGTTTCCAGCCTGCTACGTATGCACAGCCCCTGGGGTGAAGCGTTCTGGTGGGTCGATGTTGCCCGCTTCCGCCCGCTGGCACTTGTATACGCAGCGGCAATCATTCTGATTTATATTGCACAGGGTGAATACCGCACTTTTAAGCGGCGCGGCTTAGTGAGAGAACTGGCAAAAGCCCTTTTTGGGAAACCTGGGCGGCTTTGCGCTGGCAGCAACCATTTTGTATGTATTCCAACTTTCGCAGTTTTCCCGCCTGCTGCTTGTTTACTATTACCTGCTGTCCAGCGTGGTCATTACGGTCAAGCGGTTATTCCTGCACCGGATCAGCCTTTGGTATGCAAAGCGGCGCCATATTATAGCCCGCGTTTTGCTGGTCGGCAATGGAAACCTGGCATTACGCTATTATAATGATGTTGTAAAGGGCAAGGATGTATCGGCAGAGTATGCCGGCTATGCAGCGCAGAACCCGGTAGTGGAACTGCCGAATTACCTTGGCACAGTAGCCGATCTGCATAAGATTCTGGAAAGTACCCGGATTACCCATATTGTGATTGCGGAGGAAACCCAGAACCGCAGCGAGTTGCTGCAGATCACCGCGATTGCAGAAAATTACGGCATTAAGGTCAGTGTAATTCCGGTCTATTCGGACTTTCTCTCTTCCCGCACAATGGATAATACTGTAAACGGGTTGTATGTGATCGACTGAAAATGCAGGAAACCTGCGATATTATGGGTGTGAACATTGTGGTAACGGACATGGACAAAACCATGACGCTGCTGGAAAGCCAGCTGGAACAATGGCGTGGGAAATATATCTGCGTGGCCAATGTACATACCACCGCAACGGCGCACGAGGATGCCGAGTACCGCTATATTCAGAACCATGCGGTCATGGCGCTGCCGGACGGCGGTCCCCTTTCGCAGTTCAGCCGCAGGCATGCTGCGCAGCGCGTTACGGGGCCGGATTTGATGAAGCAGGTTTTGGCGGTCAGCGCAGAAAAAGGCTGGCGGCACTATTTTTTATGGCTCTACCCCGGAAACGTTGCAGTTGCTGCGCAAAAAGGTGGAAGAGCGCTACCCTGGTGTTGTGATTTCCGGTATGATGTCGCCACCGTTCCGCGAGATGACCCCGCAGGAGGACGCTCAGGCGGTAGCGGAAATCAATGCAACAAAGCCGGACTTTGTGTGGGTTGGCCTTGGTGCCCCAAACAGGAACGCTGGATGGCCGCCCATGAGGATCGCGTGCAAGCCTTGATGATCGGCGTTGGTGCGGCGTTTGACTATGAGGCGGGCAACATTAAGCGTGCGCCCATGTGGATGCAGAAGCACAACCTGGAATGGCTTTTTACCGATTGATGCAGGACCCGAAGCGCCTGTTCCACCGCTACCTGAAAACAAATGTAAAATATCTTTTTGTGGACCTGGCGCAGCGGCGAATAACGGAAAAGATAAAACAATAGCAAAAAATACCATGCTGTACATTGGAAGGAGGAACCGGCCCCGGTTCCTTGCCCGATGTGCGGCATTTTTTATGGCTTTGGGGCGCCGACCGACAATCTGATTCTATGCAGAATAAGCGAACAGATTCCGGCTGTGCGACAAATCAGAATCGAAGAATCTCGACTTTTTTCTCAAGCCCCCTACCTATTTGCCGGGAGCTATGGTATAATATCTGTATATGCTGTTATATATGCAAATTTAGATGTTTGGAAAGGAGCTACCACATGCAGCAGGAAACTGTCATTGTGTTGGACTTTGGTGGCCAGTATAACCAGCTGATCGCCCGCCGTGTCCGTGAATGCAACGTTTATTGCGAAATTTATTCTTACCGTACTGACCTGGCCAAAATCAAGGCCAAAAATCCGAAGGGCATTATCTTTACCGGTGGTCCCAACAGCGCTTACCTGCCGGATTCCCCTACCATCGATCCCGAAATATATACTTGGGGTGTTCCGGTACTGGGCATCTGCTATGGCAGCCAGCTGATGATGCATATGCTGGGCGGTAAGGTTTGCAAGGCTCCGGAACGCGAATATGGCAAGACGGTTGTGGATCTGGATACCACCAGCCCGCTGTTTGACGGCCTGCCGAACCAGAATATTTGCTGGATGAGCCATAATGACTATATCGAGCAGGCTGCCCCCGGCTTTGATATTATTGCCCACACCCCCAACTGCCCGGTTGCCGCTGCACAGGATGCCGCCCGCGGCCTGTACTGTGTGCAGTTCCACCCGGAAGTGCTGCATACCGAAAACGGTACTAAGATTCTGCATAACTTTGTTTACAAAGTTTGCGGCTGTGCCGGTACCTGGAAGATGGACTCCTTTGTGGAGCATAGCGTGAACGCCCTGCGCGAGAAGATCGGCAATGGCAAGGTGCTGTGCGCTCTTTCCGGTGGTGTGGATTCCAGCGTATGTGCTGCCATGCTGGCAAAGGCCATTGGTAAGCAGTTAACCTGCGTGTTTGTTGACCACGGCCTGCTGCGCAAGAACGAACGTGAGCAGGTTTGCGAAGTGTTCGGCGAGGGCGGCCAGTTCGACATCAACTTTGTCTGCGTGGACGCCCGCGAACGTTTTTACAGCAAGCTGGCCGGTGTTACCGAGCCGGAGCGCAAGCGTAAAATCATTGGCGAAGAGTTCATCCGTGTGTTTGAGGACGAGGCCAAGAAGATCGGTGCTGTAGACTTTTTGGCACAGGGCACCATCTACCCGGACGTTGTGGAAAGCGGCCTGGGCGGTGAATCTGCTACCATCAAGAGCCACCACAATGTTGGCGGCTTGCCGGATTATGTAGACTTTAAGGAAATTGTGGAGCCGCGCGACCTGTTCAAGGATGAAGTCCGCCAGGCTGGCCGTGAACTGGGCTTGCCTGAATATCTGGTCGCCCGCCAGCCGTTCCCCGGCCCCGGCCTTGCCATCCGCATTATCGGCGATATCACCCAGGAAAAGGTTGCCATTGTACAGGATGCTGATGCAATCTGGCGCGAGGAAGTGGATAAGCTGCCCGCCGCTCAGCGCCCCAGCCAGTATTTTTGCCGCGCTGACCAACATGCGCAGCGTTGGTGTTATGGGTGATGAGCGCACCTATGATTACGCCATCGCCCTGCGCGCTGTGACCACGACCGACTTTATGACCGCGGAAGTTACCCTGCTGCCCACCGAAACCATTACCACCGCAGCAAACCGCATCGTAAACGAAGTAAAGCATATCAACCGTGTTCTGTTCGACTATACCACCAAGCCGCCAGCAACGATCGAGTTTGAATAATTTGAAATGCTTTAAAAATCCAGTGTTTATGCGGGTTTGAGGCACTTCAAGAAGTCTTTTGATAACAATTTGATAACGGTTGCATGAGAGCTATTATTCTTGTAAGCCAGTGGTTTTGGAGTTAGAGAATGATTGACAGGTGGTTGTGCAACAAGTAAATCCATATTATTTATTTAGAAAGCCCTTAGCTGTGGGTAGTAACTCATAGCTAAGGGCTTTTTGTCGTCTTTATTTATCTGGTTTGAGCTGGTCTTGGAACATTAGACCAGCGCGTCGCTAAAGTGCCTGCGATGGTACTTTCGCCCAGATTTGCGTGGTATCAAACTCCGGGTAATGGTAACGCCACTCATCGTATTTGTCTTTACTGATTTCCTCGGAAGATAGCTTGTCAGCCTGCTCTTTCCAGGCATACAGCATTTTCCGGAGTTCGTGAGCAGTCTTTGCCTTTGGAAGTATCCCAAAAGTCATAATTCCCGGCTAAGCCGGAGGCTTGAGTAAGCCCTAGAAGGGCTTTATACCGGCACGCATCTCAAGATGCACCGAAAATTCCTTCACTTGCATCACTCGTACCGCTGCCCACAAGTGGGCAAAACTACATTTACTGCATGCTACAGCAAATCCGACTTTTAATCACAGTTCGCTTCGCTCATTGCTGTAAATGCTAAAGCTTACAATAAAAAGTTCCTGAAACCATACAGCAACCTGCTGCGATTTCAGGAACTTTTTATTTGTGATTTATTCGGCCGGGAGCGGATCAATCAAAACTGAGCACGCGCAGCAACATTGCTGCGCACCAAAGCACGTTTCAAGCGGGCCTGGGCAAGTTCCAGCTCACGGGCATCCAGGTTTTCTGGGCCAGCAATTCCTCGGCGCGGGCTTTGCTGCGCTCAGCACGTTCTTTGTCAATGGAATCGGCCCATTCAAAGGTGGTGGCCAGCAGGCGGCATTCGCCGCCAAACATGCTCAACATACCGCCCATACAGGCGGGCGCTGCGCTGGGTGCCATCCTCCAATGTGATGTGGGCCTCCCCCATGCAAAGGGCAGTGCAATAATCGATGTGACGGGCCATCAACTGAACCTGCCCGGTGATGGTCCGGCAGGACACCGACTGTACCTGCCCATCAAAAAGCAGTGCCGTCCGGCGTCATGATTTTAAGTGGGAAACTGGACATGGTCCTGCCTCCTTACTGCTGCTTGGCCTTAGCCAGAACGTCATCAATCGTACCGGCAAACAGGAAGCAGCTTTCGGGGATGGAATCACATTCGCCGTTCAAAATCATCTTGAAGCCGCGCAGGGTTTCTTTCAACGGCACATACTGGCCGGGCATACCGGTAAACTGCTCCGCAACATGGAACGACTGTGAAAGGAAACGCTGTACCTTACGAGCGCGGTTGACGGTGATCTTATCGTCGTCCTCCGAAAGTTCATCCATGCCCATGATGGCAATGATATCCTGCAGTTCCTTATAGCGCTGTAAAACCTGCTGCACGGCGCGGGCAATCTGGTAATGCTCCTGCCCGACAACTTCCGGGGCCAGAATGCGGGAAGTAGAATCCAGCGGGTCGACAGCCGGATAAATGCCCTGAGAAGCAATATCACGGCTCAGAACCGTGGTAGCATCCAGATGGGTGAAGGTCGTGGCGGGGGCCGGGTCGGTCAAGTCGTCCGCAGGTACATAAACAGCCTGAACAGAAGTGATAGAACCCTTGCGGGTGGAAGTAATACGTTCCTGCAGTGCACCCATTTCCGTTGCCAGCGTGGGCTGATAGCCAACGGCAGAGGGCATACGGCCCAGCAGTGCCGAAACTTCGGAGCCGGCCTGGGTAAAGCGGAAAATGTTATCGATGAAAAGCAGAACATCCTGATTCTTGACATCGCGGAAGTATTCCGCCATGGTCAGACCGGACAGCGCCACGCGCATACGGGCTCCCGGCGGTTCATTCATCTGGCCATAGACCAGCGCAGTCTTGCTCAAAACGCCGCTTTCGGCCATTTCGCCGTAAAGATCGTTGCCCTCACGGGTGCGTTCGCCAACGCCGGTAAAAACAGAATAGCCGTTATGGGCGGTAGCGATGTTATAAATCAGTTCCTGAATCAGCACGGTTTTGCCGACACCGGCACCACCGAACAGACCGATTTTGCCGCCCTTTGCATAGGGGCAGATCAGGTCAACGACCTTGATGCCGGTTTCCAGCAGTTCAGTCGAAGATTCCTGTTCATCGAAAGCAGGGGCCGGGCGGTGGATGGGCCAATGCTCTACCCCGGTGGGGGCAGGCTGTTCATCAACCGGTTCACCCAGCAGGTTGAACACACGGCCAAAGGCACGCATCGCCAACGGGAACCTTGATCGGCCCCGCCGGTATCCACGGCTTCGGCACCGCGCACAAGGCCATCGGTGGCGGCCATAGCAATGCAGCGCACCACGTTATCGCCAATATGCTGGGCAACTTCTACAATCAGCGGTTTGCCGTTGTTCTGCAGTTCAATCGCATTCAGCAGTTCCGGCAGCTCGCCGTCGGCAAAGCGGATATCCAAAACAGGTCCCATGACCTGCACGACCTTACCGATGTGTTTTTCTGGCATTGCACACACTCCTTTGAGTGAATTTTTAGCGTGCTGTCGGGCTTGTTTCCGGGTGTGTCTGAAAAAACTCTCAGCACTGTTGCATCAGATATTGCCCAAAGGCATACCTGAAGGCAAAGAAATCGGATAAAATTTCGGCTTTTCTGGTGCGCCCTAGCTTTCAGCATCTGCACCGGCCACTATTTCGGTGATTTCCTGCGTGATTGCTGCCTGACGGGCGCGGTTATAATAAAGGTTCAAATGCTCGATCATTTCGCCAGCGTTCTTGGTGGCAGAGTCCATGGCGGTGCGGCGTGCACCCTGTTCACTGGCAACACTTTCACACAAAGCGCCATACACAACCCCGGCCAAGTATTCCGGGATAATGGCATCAAACACGGCGGCGCTGTTCGGCTCATAGAGCATCAGACTTTGATGCTCGTGGCCCGGCTCCGGCGGTTCGGCATCAAACGGAGAACCGGCAGAATGATTGCAGTTTGGGTCAGCATGGAAATAAACTGGGTAAAGGCAATGCGAATTTCATCAAAAGCGCCTTCCAGAAACTTCTGGCACACAAGACGGAAATTTCAAAGCAGTCGCTGACCGAAATATCCCCTGCGATGGCAAAAAGAATCCGTCAGAATCCGGATCTTGTGGCGCTCAAAGTATTCCACTGCCTTTTTGCCGATGGGCAGCACACAATATTCCCGCCCTTCAGCATCCGCCTCCACGGCTTTTAAGATATTGCTGTTATAGCCGCCCGCAAGGCCGCGATCACCTGCAATTACAATGTACAGGCAGCACTTTTTCTCGCAGTTGGCCAGATATGGGCTATTGAACTCAGAATCCGCAGCCGCAATATCAAACAGCGTGGCATAAAGCGTTTCGAAATAGGGACGGCTGTTTTCCACCCGTTCCTTGGCGCGCCGCAGCTTGCTGGACGCTACCAGCTCCATGGCTTTGGTAATCTGCATGGTGCTTTCCACGCTTTTGATGCGCAGTTTGATTTCTTTCATGGAACCAGCCACCGGCAGCACCCCCTTTGGCGTATTTTGTGATTATCCGGCATTTTTTGATAAAGTTCTGCCGTGAATGCGGCGAGCACATCTTTCATCTGCTGTTCGGTATCCTGCTTCATATCGCCTGTGGTGCGGATGGCTTCCATCACACCGCCAGCGGTTACATTTTCATCAAGGTACTGATACAGCGCGCTTTCGTACGCGGCGATATCCTTTACAGCAATGTCTTTCAGGTAGCCGTGGACTGTTGCATACAAAATGGCAACCTGCTTTTCTACCGGGATTGGGCTGTTGCGGTCTTGCTTCAGGATTTCCACAATGCGCTCGCCCTGTGCCAGACGAGATTTGGTGTCGGCATCCAGGTCGGAGCCAAACTGGGCAAAGCCCTGCAGCTCGCGGTACTGGGAGTAAACCAGTTTTTAAGGTACCGGCAACCTTTCTTCATGGCCTTGATCTGCGCGGCGCCGCCGACTCGGGATACCGAAATGCCGGGATTGATGACGGGCATAACGCCGGAGTTGAACAGCTCGGTCTCCAGGAAGATCTGGCCATCGGTGATGGAGATGACATTGGTTGGAATATAAGCGGAAACGTCACCAGCCTGCGTTTCAATAATGGGCAGAGCTGTCAGCGAGCCGCCGCCCTTTGCATCGCTCAATTTGGCGGCACGTTCCAACAAACGGCTGTGCAGGTAGAAAACATCGCCGGGGTATGCTTCGCGTCCCGGCGGGCGACGAATCAGCAGCGACAGAGCACGGTAGGCAACCGCATGTTTGGAAAGGTCATCATAGATAATAAGCACATGCTTACCCTGATACATAAAGTATTCGCCCATGGCGCAGCCGGCATAAGGCGCAATATACTGCAGGGGCGAAAGCTCCGAAGCTGTGGCGCACACTACAGTGGTGTAAGCCATGGCTCCGTTTTTCTCGAGGTTTTCAACCAGAGAGGCCACAGTAGAACGCTTTTGGCCAATAGCAACATAGATGCAAAGGACATCCTTGCCCTTCTGGTTGATGATGGTATCGGTAGCAATAACGGTCTTGCCGGTCTGACGGTCGCCGATAATCAGCTCACGCTGGCCGCGGCCGATGGGAATCATTGAGTCAATGGCCTTGATGCCGGTCTGCAAAGGCTGCTTGACGGGCTGACGGTCCAGGATGCCGGGTGCCGGGGATTCAATGGCGCGATAGTCGGCAGCATCAATCGGGCCTTTGTCATCAATAGGCTGGCCCCAGGGCGTTGACAACGCGGCCAATCAGAGCATCACCGACCGGAACCGACACAACTTTGCCGGTGCGGCGGATGGTACCGCCTTCTTTGATGCCGCTGTCATCGCCAAGCAAAAACGATTGATACGCTGTTTTCTTCCAGATTCTGCGCCATACCATAGGTTCCGCTATCAAACTGCACCAACTCACCGGCCATACAGTTATCAAGGCCGGCGGCGCGGGCAATGCCATCGCCTACCATCGTAACAGTACCGGTCTCCGTCTGCTCAATGGCATTCTGGTAGTATTTGATCTGGGAACGAATAATGCGGGAAATCTGTTCAGGTTCCAGTTGCACTGTTTGGTTCACCACACAATCTATAAAATGAAGGTGGAATCCGGCGGCAGGTGCAAATCAAATCACCACACCGCTGATTTCATTGCGCAGACGTTCCAGCCGGCCCTGCACAGTGCCGTCCAGGCGGGTTCCGCCAAGATCCAGCCGCAGACCGCCCAGAACACTGGGGTCCACTTTTTCCGTCAGGGTAATGGTTTTGCCGGTTACACGCTGCAATTTTTCCTGCAGTCTGCTGCGGGTACTTTCGTCCAGTGCAACAGCAGATACTGCCGTAACTTCCAAAATGTTATGGTCCTGGTTATATCGGTCACGGTAAGCTCTTGCGCAGGCAGGCAGTTCTGGCAGAATGCCTGCTTCGCACAAAATCTTTAAGAAGTTGACAAGATACGGATGCGCCTGCGCAAACGCCTGATCCAGCAACGCACAGCGCTCTTTTTTGGGGACACTGGGCGTCATCAACAAGCGCAGATAGCCAGGCTCCTGCATTGCGTTGACAGCAACATCCAGCTCCGCCAGAATCCGTTCGGTCAGGCCCTCTTCCGCAGCCAGTTCATACAAACTTGTGCCATAACGCTTTCCGGTTTCGGTCATGAGGCATCCCCCACATTCCGGATAAATTCATCGATCAGGGCCTTGTGGTCCGTCTCGTTGATTTCGCGCTCAACTACCTTGCCTGCAATATCAACAGCAATGCCGCCAATTTCATTTTTTAGGTCGTTGACTGCTTTCTTGCGTTCCTGTGCAATATCAGCTTCAGCAGCGGCGCGCAGGGCGGCTGCTTCGGCACGGGCCTCGCCAACAATTTCTTCTTCGCGCTTCTGGGCGCGGGCGGTTGCCTCACGCAAAAGCGTATCGCGTTCATCCCGGATGCTTTGCAGGTGCTGCTGGTATTCCTGTTCCAACTCGGCAGCCTTCTGTTTGGCTGCATCCGCATCGGCGTACATGGTATCAATTTCCGCCTGGCGGTCGTCGATCATCTTTTGACCGGTTTGAACAGGAACTTTTGAGCACCGCAAAGGTGATCATCATATTGCAGAAAGTGAACAGCGCTGTCCACGGGTTGATGCCAACAAAGCTTTCAAAGCCCGTCACGAGCCATTCCTCCTTTCCTTTTCGGCTATCGTATCCATCAGAAGACGAACAGTAACAACAGGGCGATAACCAGCGAATAAATGCCGGTGGATTCGGTAATGGCGCAGCCAAGGATCATGTTGGTACGCAGCAGGTTTGCCATTTCCGGCTGGCGGGCCATGCCTTCCAGCGCTTTGCCAACGGCATTACCTTCGCCAACTGCAGGGCCGATAGCGCCAAACCCGATTGCGATACCTGCACCGATTGCACAGGCGGCTTTTACGATTGCTGTTTCCATACGAGGTATCCTCCTAAATAAATAAAATTTTACGTTAACCTTCTTCAGGCGGCGGGCAGGCATTGCTGACATAAACCATCGTCAACAGGCTGAACACCAGGGCCTGCACCCCACCAGAAAATACATCGAAATAAAGGCTCATGATGCCGGGAATGCCGACTTCCAGATACGGCACCCCTGCCAAGCCCAGCAGGGACAAAATTCCGGTTGCGGCAAACACCGCACCAAAAATTTTGTAAGCCAACTTTTTCTTGCGTACACCCAAAACCAGCAGCGCCACACCACCCAAAAGAATCAAGATTCCGACCGCAATGCTTTTGCCAATCAGGCCCAAAAGAGCGGCGGAAGCCGTTGCCAGAGCGGAATAAACCAGGCTGGTCAGAACGTTGCCGCCCGCAATGTTGCCAAAGTGACGGAATGCCATTGAGATGGGCTGCGCGATTTCGGAAACAAGGTTCATCGGCGTCATAACGACAACCGGTTCAGTAAAGCCTTTCAGCCAACCGAGCACACCGTTTGCTTTAATGGAGCAAGCCCAGCAGATCACGCTTGTCATTAAGGCCCAGGTAACGGTGGTGGAAAGATCCGCTGTGGAAGAGCGGAAAATACCGGTCATTCCGATGTAGGAACCGAAAATGGAAGACAGGAACAATGCCCCGATATAAGGTGTCCAATAGGAATTATGCTTGCCCATCGTGTCTTCTACCATGCCGTACAGCATAGTAACACCTTTTTTCTACCAGTACCTGGCGGCGGCTGGGACGCTTTTTGCAGGTTGCTGCCCAGCACAATACCGGCAATACAAAGCAGCAACATAACCGCAAACGAAGAAACCGTTGTCTGCGTGATGGGAATTCCACCAAACAAAGGGATCATGAAATAAATCTTAGGCCCGTTCATGGCACTGCATCACCGCCTTTGGAATCTTTGCGGAAGAATTCAATCAGCTTAATGGCAGCCTGTGCAAACAGCAGCGGCAACAATGCTGCCAGCGGATCACAAACTTTGGCATGGAACAGCAGAACATAAATGACTGCCAGAATTGCCGTGCGCACAACGCTGGAACTTTGAATGCTCATGCACGCTTTTACGGAATTATCCCCTGCCGCGGCACGGTCCAACGCGTTAGAAACGGTAATGCTTAATGCCAGAAAGTTGCCTACAGCAATCACAGTGCCCAGCAGGCCACCCAGCAATACCGCTGTGGTAAACCGCCCAACCACTGCATAGATGGCCAGCATAATGGCGGAACAACCGGCGGTTGCCAAAGCCATGCGCCCAACCTGCTGCAGAATGTCCTGATGCTTTTGCATGGATACAGGCTCCTTCCATAACAATTAGTGTTGATTGAACGAGATAGGCGGCGGCTCCTGCTTTTTTTTCGGGGCCCTGCCCTGCCGCTCAATTGTCTTTAATGAACTGCGCAGGCTGCCGATGGCAGCCACCATGCCGAGCGCGAACCCAACCAAGATGACCCAGCCGCCAAGACCGAATTGTTTGCGTAGCCAGACAGCCCCCAAAAGAAACAGCACCGGCGGAAGCACAACCGATAAACCAAACTGTGTCAGCCAGACAAGGTGCCGTGCGGCATCATAAAGATCCTTCATATGATTTACTGTTCCCATTCTTTCGCTTTGTATCCGCGATGGTTCTAGTATAAACTCTTTCTGCAACAATTTCAACATAAATTTTGCATGTTTTTATATAAATTTTGTAGTCAAATAAGCAAAAAAAAACAGACAATGTTTTTTCAAAATTGCAGGTTCCCCTATGATGGAAGAAGCAAAAAAGCTCTGCCAACAGCAAAGCTTAAAATGTCTATAATAAAAGCGCAATCGAACAAATCCGATATTTTGACCAATTAGAACGGCTATCTTTATCCAATCGGGCATTAAGTGGTTCGACCGGGATTTTCCCCAAGGCAAGAAGGCGTGTCAGACACGCACCGCCCAGAGAACAGCCATCCGGACTCATTGCTTCTCTTTGAAATTCCGTTGCTTTTTCGACATGATCGCACCTCTTTGATGCGTGCCAAATCGGCTTCCGCCTGCTGTGCCGGGGCACCGGGCGCAGAGCACCTTCTTTTGCCGTGGGGATATAGCCGTGGTCGTGGGAATCCGTAAAATAAGGGCGAAGGGTATCATGATTTTCGCCGGTTTTCCGCAAAAGCTCTGCAGACCAACGGTTTCGATTTCATGAACCCCAAGTTTCCCATAACCCACGAGCATTCCTGCTTGATACTGTGCCATATTGCTCCTCTTTCATCCAGATGGAACAGCCTGTACAAAACAGTTCTTTCCAGCGTACTTTTGCGCTTCACCTTATTGTGCCACGGCTGGGCGACTGGCTTCCAAGGGCATCTTCCACGAAGTTTTCCTCGTACAATCTGCGCAGAATGTTCAGCATAATTCTTGTGCAAAACTGCCTTTGCAAATTCCAGACAGGCAGGCTATAATAATTTCGTACAACGAGTAGCACTCATGCGTAAAACCGGTTGCATGAGGGCTACTCGTTGATTTTTTTTTGGCCCCAAAATGGAAAGGTAAGGTGAATCCCATGGAAAGTTCCAATCAATTCCTCGGCACGGAGCGCATCGGCAAGCTGATGCAAAAGTACGCGATCCCGTGCATTATTTCACTGCTGGTGGGGGCATTGTACAACATCGTGGACCAGATCTTCATTGCCAACGCCGACTATCTGGGGTCCTACGGCAACGCCGCCAACACGGTGGTGTTCCCCCTGACGGTGGTAGCGCTGGCCATCGCCGTGATGATCGGTGACGGCTGCTGCGCCTTCGTCAGCATCAGCCTCGGGCAGAACGAGGTCCCCAAGGCAAAGCGGAGCGTCGGCAACGCGGTAGTGATGTGTCTGGTCAGCAGCATTGTGCTGGCCGCGCTCTATCTGATTTTTGCGGACACCATTCTTGCCATGTTCGGCGGAACGGTGAACGCCGAGACCTACCACCACTCCCAGGAGTATTTCTTTTATATCACGCTGGGTGTGCCGTCTTATATGTTTGGGCAGGCCATGAATCCCATCATCCGTGCCGACGGCAATCCTCGGTTTGCCATGGTGTCCACCCTTGCGGGTGCGGCGCTGAACATCATTCTGGACCCTGTTTTTATTTTCGGCTTCCGCTGGGGCATGATGGGCGCAGCGGTGGCTACGGTCATCGGTCAGCTGGTCACGGCAGCGCTGGCAGTGTGGTATCTGCTGCACATGAAGATCATTCGCCCTGAAAAGGGTGACTACCGGCTGAAGGGCTCCATCTGCGGCCGTACCCTGACCCTTGGCATGACCAGCTTTCTGTCTCAGATCAGTCTTGTGGCGGCTATGGCAGCCATCAACAACATGATCCGCAAATACGGCGCACTGGATGCCGTGTTTGGGCAGGAGCAGTACGCCCAGATTCCTATGGCGGTGGTGGGCATCGTGATGAAGTTCTTCCAGATCGTCATCTCCATCGTGGTGGGCATGGCGGCTGGCTGCATCCCCGTGGTGGGCTTCAACATGGGCGCCAAAAAGCCCACCCGTGTGAAGGAGCTGTTCACGAAACTGCTGCTGGCAGAAGCCACCGTGGGTGCCGTTGCACTGGTGCTGGTGGAGCTGCTTCCCCGGCAGCTGATTGCCCTGTTCGGTGCCGCCAACGAGAGCGTTTACTACACCGATTTTGCCGTGAAGTCCTTCCGCATCTACCTGTGCATGATCATTCTGGCCTGTGTCAACAAGGCGTGCTTCATCTTTTTGCAGGCCATGGGCAAGGCGGCGGAATCCACCGCCCTGTCCATGGTGCGTGAGGTGGTGTTCGGCGTGGGCTTTGCCCTGCTGCTGCCCCGGTTCTTCGGGCTGGACGGCGTTCTGTACTCCATGCCCATGTCGGATATCCTCACCTTCCTGATTGCAGGCTATCTGATCTGTAAGACCTACCGTGAACTGAGCACGAAAGGAGAAGTCTAATGGAAAAACGCATCATCACCATCAGCCGCGAGTTTGGCAGCGGCGGCAGAACCATCGGCAAACTGGTGGCAGAGCATCTGGGCATCCGGTGCTACGACGCCGAACTGATCCAGAAACTGGCTGTCGAAAGCGGCTTTGACGAAAACTACGTCAAGGAGGCCGGAGAGTACACTCCCGGCGGCTTCCTCGCCTCTGCCTTCACTGACCGCAGCTTCGGTCCCACTAACGAGGACCTGCTCTGGAAGCTGCAATACCGGATCATCCGGGAGCTGGCAGAAAAAGAGCCCTGCGTCATCGTAGGACGCTGCGCCGATTTTATCCTGCAGGACCGCACCGACTGCCTGAAGGTCTTTGTCCACGCGGACATGAAGTTCCGGGCTGACCGCATCGTGCGGGTCTATGGGGAACGGGAGAAATCGCCCGAAGCCCGTCTGATGGAGAAGGATAAGCGCCGCGCTGCTTATTACCGCTTTTATACCGATATGAAGTGGGGCGATGCCGCCAACTATCATGTCGCGCTGGACAGCGGGGTAGTTGGAATTGAAAAATGTGCCAAAGTCATTGAAAGCCTGGCATAAGCTGTAAATTCCGACACCGTCCCTGAGACAATAGAGCAAAAACACCACCCACCTGAGTTCAGTTACGCAGATGGGCGGTGTTTTTTGTTAATGGCAGTTCTATGGGAAGATCAATCTTCTAACCCATGGCTCCCGGCCACATTTTTCAAGTATTCCTCTGGATTACCATTCAGAATCAAATCTGCATAGCCCAGTGGGTCATTGTAGATAAGGTAGCCCAACTCTGACCGCTGTGCCATGGTCACATCCAGTTCATCCTCGACCACGGTGCAGTCACTGAAGGCTTTTCTCCCATTCCGGAGCAGCAATTTCACGCACCCAGTGTCCATGTTAAAATGGCTTTCATCGTACTTCATGTTCGTGGCCTTTCTACCTTACGGCACCTATACAGTTGTGACGTTACCACGGATAAACCGTGTTCCTTGCACAGCCGGTCGCTGGTGCGCCGGATATAGGCATACGACCCAGCCGCCGGGACGTTTGCAAACTGGTTGATACAGACCCAGCGGAGGCGGATACAGCGCGCCTTGACCAACGGCCATGAACGCAACGTGACCGGCGAGGACGGCAGGCAGCACAAGGCCAGCGCCGACCCGCTGAACCACTGCACAAGCCTTGATCTGCCCCTTGATGTGGAGGGCAGCGGCAGTACAATCATGGGCGAACAGCAGGAAGACCCGGCGGCTTTGCCGCCTGGAAGCACGGCGGCAGCGTAGAAGAATGCCTAATTGAGTATCTGGACGCGAAAGGCGCGTACCTGTACGGGGGTGCGGTAAACGCTGCGGTACAGCAAAAAGAAAGCACCTAAAAACTTACGTTTCTAGGTGCTTTCTTTGGTGCGAGTAGTGATACAGCATTTTTTGAAAACCATCGTAGTACAATTTGTTTTTGAGGTCATCGGATAGCAACTTGCTTGTGTCGCACCCCGATGGGCGGCTGTATTGAAAAAACAGTTGCCTTTTATATACCACACAACCTAAAAATTATCAAGTACGCGCAGCGTTCACTTCTCCCATCACCGGGAGCAAATGAACGCTGCTTTTTTTGTTTGCAACGAAAGGAGGCATCCGTGAAATGGCAGTATTTCGGGTAGAAAAGAACAGCGGCTACACGGTCATGTCAAACCACCACCTGCGGAACCGAGCCTTGTCCCTGAAAGCCAAAGGCTTACTTTCTCCCAAATGCTCTCCCTGCCGGAAGATTGGGACTACACCCTGCAAGGGCTGGCCCGTATCAACCGGGAAAGCATCGACGCGATACGGCAGGCCATCCGGGAACTGGAACAGGCAGGCTACATCCAGCGTTCCAGAGAACGGGATGAGAAAGGACGGCTGCGCGGTGCAGACTATGTGATCTTCGAGCTGCCGCAGCCCGTTCCTGCATCGGTTTCACCTACATTGAAAATCCAACGTTGGAGAATCCCACGCAGGAAAACCCTACGTTGGAAAATCCAATGCAATTAAATAAAGATAAACTAATTACAGAAAAACAAAAGAAAGAGGGACAAAATACCGATTCCATTCCTATCCATTCCCCAAACCCCTTGCCTTTGGACGAGGACGAGACAGTGGCACCGCCGCCGGAACAGACAGGAAACCGAAAGGAAGCGGCCTATCAAATCTACCGGGACTTGATTTTGGAGAACATCGAGTATGACACCCTCACCCAGAATCCCCGGATAGACCGGGAACAGCTGGACGAGATCGTGGACATCCTGCTGGAAACGGTCTGCACTTCCCGCAAGTCCATCCGGGTGGCCGGGGACGATTATCCGGCAGAGCTGGTCAAGGCCAAGTTCCTGAAACTGGACAGCCATCACATCGAGTTCGTCATGGACTGCCTGCGGGATAACACCACCAAAGTCCGTAACATCAAGCAATACCTGCGGGCCATGCTGTTTAACGCCCCCAGCACCATCAACAGCTACTATGCGTCCCTTGTGGCGCACGACATGGCACAGCCCGATTGGGGCCGCCCGCCCAACAACTGACCGAAAGGAGCGTCCACCCATGAGAACCCTTTACCTGCGGCGGCTGGTGGTTCCACCCTAGCTGCTGTTTTTCCGACTACCTGCCAAGGAGGGATGCTGAATGCAGGAAGAAGTCACCCAGAAAACTATTGCCCTGTCCATGAAAACGGGCAAGCTCACCGCCCAAGCGTTGCAAGCTGCCCTGAAAAAATATTTGCAGCACCGGGCCAAGGGGCCAAAGCTGCACCACGGCAAGCAAAGCCTGAAACAGCTGAAAGCCCGGCGCGGCCCTGACCAACATTGAAGTCACGGAAGCGAACATCGGGGCGTTCAAGCCCTGCGCCAAGAAGTACGGCGTGGACTTCACCTTGCGTAAGGACAAGACCACCCAGCCGCCCCACTACATCGTGATCTTCAAGGCCAAGGATGCGGATAATCTGGAACAGGCGTTCCGGGAGTTCACGGCCAAAACGCTCACTAAGGAGCAGCGGCCCTCCATCCGCAAGGTGCTGACCGCAGCCAAGCAGAAAGCGGCCCAGCAGCCGAAACGTGCGAAAGAAAAAATCAAGCAAAGGGAGCTGGAACGATGAAGCCTGAATGGAAAAAAACTGCTGGTGCTGAATCTGCCGTATCTGCTGTTCGTGTACCTGTTCGCCAAATGCGGGCAGGCGTACCGTCTGGCTGCGGGCGCAGATGCTTCGGCAAAGCTGCTCCACCTGACGGGCGGCATCTCTGTCGCCTTTGCAAGCCCGCTGCCCAGCCTGCATCTGTTTGATCTCTGCGTTGGCGTTGTTGGTGCGGTGGCTGTCCGGCTCATCGTGTACAGCAAAGGCAAGAACGCCAAGAAGTACCGCAAGGGCGAGGAATACGGCTCTGCCCGGTGGGGCACCGCCAAGGACATTGCCCCCTACATCGACCCCAAGTTTGAAAACAACATTCTGCTGACCCAGACCGAACGCCTGACCATGACTGGGCGACCCAAAGACCCCAAGACGGCCCGGAACAAGAATGTGCTTGTAATCGGCGGCTCCGGTAGCGGCAAGACCCGCTTCTATGTGAAGCCCAACCTCATGCAATGTTTCCCCACTTCCGACTATCCCACCTCATTCGTGGTCACAGACCCAAAAGGCACACTGGTTCTGGAAACGGGCCAAATGTTCCAGCGGGCAGGCTACCGGGTGAAAATCCTGAACACGATAAACTTTTCCAAGTCTATGAAGTATAACCCCTTTGTCTACATCCACTCGGAAAAAGACGTGCTGAAGCTAGTGAATACCCTTATCGCCAACACCAAGGGCGAGGGTGAAAAATCAGCAGAAGATTTTTGGGTGAAGTCGGAACGGCTGTTCTACACCGCACTCATTGGCTACATCTGGTACGAGGCCCCGGCAGAGGAAATGAACTTCACCACCCTGCTGGAAATGATAAACGCCAGTGAAGCCCGCGAGGATGACCCGGAGTTTCAAAGCCCGGTGGACCTCATGTTTGAACGGCTGGAACAGAAAGACCCGGACCACTTCGCCGTCCGGCAGTACAAAAAGTTTCTGCTGTCGGCGGGCAAGACCCGTTCCTCCATCCTGATAAGCTGCGGTGCCCGTTTAGCCCCATTTGACATCCGGGAGGTGCGGGAACTGATGGAGGACGATGAAATGGAGCTGGACACCATTGGGGATGAAAAGACCGTACTGTTTTTGATTATGAGCGACACGGACACCACATTCAACTTCATTCTGGCCATGCTTCAGAGCCAGCTTATCAATCTGCTGTGTGACCGTGCGGATGATAAATACGGTGGTCGGCTGCCTGTCCATGTACGGCTGATTCTGGACGAGTTCGCCAACATCGGGCAGATTCCCAACTTCGACAAGCTGATCGCCACCATCCGCAGCCGGGAAATCTCGGCATCCATTATTTTGCAGAGCCAGTCGCAGCTGAAAGCCATCTACAAGATGCAGCCGAAATCATTTCGGACAACTGCGACTCTGTTCTCTTTTTGAGTGGGCGGGGCAAAAACGCCAAAGAGATCTCCGATGCGCTGGGGAAAGAAACCATCGACAGTTTCAACACCAGCGAGAACCGGGGCTCTCAAACCTCCCACGGACTGAACTATCAAAAATTAGGAAAGGCGTTGATGTCAGAGGACGAAATCGCAATCATGGACGGCGGCAGGTGCATCTTGCAGCTACGGGGCGTGAGGCCGTTCTTCTCGGAGAAGTTCGACATCACCAAGCACCCGCACTACAAGTACCTTGCAGACGCGGACAAAAAGAACACCTTTGATGTGGACAGGTTCTTATCCACCCTGCGCCGGAAACGGCAGCAGGTAGTCGCGCAGGACGAAAGTTTTGACCTGTACGAAATTGACCTGTCGGACGAAAACACAGCCGAATAATTTTATATTTTAAGTGCCGCAGAACAAGCGGCAGAAAGTGAGGACCTTATGGAATTTTTCAACAGCGCAGTCGATACTTTGCAGACGATCGTGGTCGGTCTGGGCGGTGCCCTGTGTGTCTGGGGCGGCATCAACCTGTTGGAGGGCTATGGACAGGATAACCCCGGCAGCAATGCTCATGTACGGTAGAGAAGCACAAAGCAAAACAAAGACAGCCAGCCCTGCCACTATTCCGAAGTCAGGGGAACGCAATAGAAAAATTCATAGCTGTGTGCTATACTTAATTAGCATTTGAACATATCAAGCTGACACAGCAATCTCTTTACTTGCCGTTAATGCGCGTCTACCAATAGTCCGCACAAAGCAAGAGTATCGTAAAGGTATAAAAATTTCAAACTTCTTTGTAACGAAATTCCGATTTCTCCGTCTAACCTATGAAGCTGAAGGAGGTGATGACAAGTATGGACTATGAAAAGCTCTATAAAGCCTACTATTTACAGGTATACTCGTATACTATTTCTCTTGCCAAAAATCGTGAGATAGCAGAGGAAATCACGCAGAACACATTCTATAAGGCTGTTTCTACAACATCACAATTCAAAGGTAAGTCAGATGAATTGACATGGCTCTGCTCCATAGCAAAAAACCTTTACCATGATGAAATGCGAAGCCGTCAGCGAGTAGCTGATGTGAGTGAAATCAATGACTTGCCATCAAATGAAAATGTTGAGAACTCAGTTGCAGATTCTGACATGGCGTTCCGCATACACCTCGTTCTTCACCGTTTGGAAGAACCATACAAAGAAGTCTTTCAGCTTCGCGTATTCGGGGAACTATCTTTTTCACAAATCGCTGCAATTTTTGGAAAAACAGAATCATGGGCGAGAGTTACTTATCATCGTGCAAAGCTAAAAATTCAAGAAAGGATGGATGAAAAGCATGAGTAAACAATGCGATATTGTTCGAGATATTCTTCCGCTGTATGTTGACGGTGCTTGCAGCGAAGCAAGCGCAGAGATGGTAAAAGAGCATTTGAACGCCTGTGCTGACTGTAACGCAATTTATCAGAAATTGCTTTCTCACACGAGCGAAGATGTTCTTCACGAAGAAAGCGAAAGCGTTATTATGCGCCATGAGGCAAAAGAAAAGCAGAGGAGGCAGGAAAAAGATAACGATTGCTGTTCTCGTTTCCATCGCTCTTTGTACCATTGCAATTTTTGCAGCTCTCTTTCTGTTACCTATAAACATTGCTTATGAGCCTGTCAAAATCGACTTCCCATTTGAGGTTGAAGATGTCGAAAGCGTTGAAATGTACCACTATGACGGAGTGCCTGCATCAGCAGAAAAGAAAGTAGTTGTTGCTGAAAATGATATAAAGACCCTGTATGATAAGTTCAAGGACTTATCCTTAAAAGACAAAACAACTGAGGAAACTGCCGGAGCAGATGTGACCAGCTTTAGATTTAACCTCTCAGATGGAACAAGCTACGATTTGATTTACGCCTGCTATGGAGTTAAAAACGGCGAATTGAAGTCAGAAGCAGGCGGTTTTAAGTATTTCACAAGTGCGGATATTGGCTCTTATTGGAACAATTTGAATACGGAACTTGAAGCAATTCCTATCAATGAGAGTGAATTGCCGTGAGCAGATAGCAAACCCAGCCGAGCCTGTCAACGGTCAAGATGAACGGCGCAAATGCGCCGCCGTTGACAGCCCCGCCCGTCTTTGCTGTTCGGTAATCAAAGAGGGCGACAGCACAAGATACTGCCGCCCTCTGCCATTATTCAGAAAGGGGGATTTTCCATGACCGAACACGAAAAGTATCAAGAACATATCCGGCATACACACGATGCCTTTTGCAAGGACTGTTATTCGCCACGCTGCCATAGACGCAGCCCGGAGCATACGGAGCCGCCGCAAGCGGGAAATCTCGCTTGAATATCTGATAGAAGAAAAAAACACTATCCATTCAGTACCACAGATAAATACTTTGCGGAGCAATCCGGCATGAACAGCTATCCGCTTTTCGTCTGTGGTCAGATGGTGCTTTTGGAAAGTCCAGAGCTTGCCGCAGCGCTGTCCGCACTATCACAGATGGAACAGGAAATCATTTTCTTGTACTACTTCCAACGATTGACGCATAGGGAGATTGGACGGAGATATGGACGGGCTGGCAACACAACCGGGCGGCGTATTCAGATGATTTTACGGCGGCTACGGGCAGAGTTGGAGGGCTTGTCCTATGAACCAGCTACTTCCCTATGAAACAATCGTTAAGGCAAGCGAGGGCGACCCGGAAGCTGTTGCCGCCGTCCTATCCCATTATGCCGGATATATCCGCTCTTGTGCGAAAATGGACGGACAGATCAACACAGATATGCAGGAACATATCGTCGGGCGGCTGATAGAAAGCCTGTTGAAGTTCCGCTTTGACCGCTAAGCAGAAAAGTTGTATAATTAGAGCCTGACAAATTAAACTTTAATGGGGGTGGAGCAAATGGAACAGATTATCAATTATAGAGACATACCCACAGATAAAAGGCTTGACATATTAAATGCTCTTGAGCGAATAGGTTTTTTTCCTGCATACGGCGGTGTGAAAACCATGCAACAAATTATGGAAAAGTCAGTTCCGGGTTCAGGTCCACAATTCTATTTCGTTTTCCGTGAAAATGAGTTGATAGGGTACAATTTTCTCATTGGTGACACTAAGAAATATAAAGCGTTCCCATGGCTTGCTATTAGCAATATGGATGAGCAGAAGTTGGCTGTTTGCGAAGAACTGATGAAAATACAAATTGCTTTTTTTGAAGAACTCGGAATGCAGATAGCAGATCATTGCGTTAGGATTATGGAAGATTACAGAAAAGGGATTGGAAAGCGAAAAGAAAGCGATTGCAGATAAATTCCATTTGAAAAACGGCTGACAATTTAATACCGCCGCCCATCACAGCGGCATATAAGCAGTAAATCTTGAAAAAGGTTTGCTGCTTTTTTTGCGCCTATTTTCAAAAATCTTTGGCAAACCACACCGCCGGATTGTTGTAGGGAGCAGGACGGGGAAATCAAAAAAATTTCCGCTGCATTTGCCAAAACGCACCTTTTTCACCGTTGTAGTGGTGAACAGCGGGCAGAACACGCCGCCGCAATCGCTATATTGGTGGAGCAAGCCAGTATATCCGCAAACCAGAGCCGCCGAGGAAAGCGGCAGTTTTTAGAGCAAGATTCTACCGCAGTACCAAATTTCGCTTATCGCTCATTTTGTCCTTGCGGGAATCTTGTTGGGGAGTGCCTTCCCCAAACCCTGCTATGGCGGCTAAAGCCGCTTGAAAAATTCCCGCAAATTCTTTTCGGATTATTTCAAAAACAGTTCCGCTACACACCCCGTTTTTCTCCTATTAGTGAGAGGACACCACGCACAGAAAGGAGGTCAACCACCTATGAAACGATATAACACGCCCCACCGCAGCAGGGTAGTCAAGACCCGGCTGACCGATGAAGAATACGCCGATTTTACCGCCCGGCTTGCCCCTTATGGTATGAGCCAGTCCGAATTTATCCGGCAAGCCATTACACGGGCAACCATACGCCCCATTGTTACCGTTTCCCCGGTCAATGATGAATTGCTTGCCGCTGTCGGGAAGCTGACCGCCGAATACGGCAGGATCGGCGGCAACCTCAATCAGATTGCCCGGTATCTGAACGAATACGGTGTGCCGTACAACGCCCTGTCCGGCGAAGTCCGAGTCGCCATTTCCGACCTTGCAGCCTTGAAGTTTGAAGTCTTGCAGAAAGTAGGTGAAGCCGTTGGCAACATTCAAACATATCAGCTCTAAAAATGCCGACTACGGGGCAGCCGAGCAGTACCTTACCTTTGAGCATGACGAGTTTACCATGAAGCCTACCCTTGATGAAAACGGGCGGCTTGTCCCCCGTGAGGACTACCGCCTTGCCACGCTGAACTGCGGCGATGAAGATTTTGCCGTAGCCTGTATGCGCTCCAATCTCCGCTATGGCAAAAACCAAAAACGGGAAGATGTGAAATCCCACCACTATATCATCAGCTTCGACCCACGGGACGGAACGGACAACGGCTTGACCGTTGATAAGGCACAATCGCTGGGCGAGGAATTTTGCAAAGAGCATTTCCCCGGACACCAAGCCATTGTCTGCACCCACCCGGACGGACACAATCACTCTGGCAACATTCATGTGCATATCGTCATAAACAGCTTGCGGATTGAAGCTGTCCCGCTTCTGCCCTACATGGACAGACCAGCGGACACGAAATGCGGCATGAAGCACCGCTGCACAGACGCAGCTATGGAATATTTCAAGTCCGAAGTCATGGAGATGTGCCACCGGGAAAATCTGTATCAGATTGACCTCTTGCATGGCAGTAAGAACCGAGTGACCGAGCGTGAATACTGGGCGCAGAAGAAGGGTAGCTTGCCCTTGATAAAGCCAATGCCCCGATGATAGCGGACGGTATCACGCCCCGGCAAACCAAGTTTGAAACCGACAAGGCGAAGCTGCGGCAGACCATACGCAACACCCTTGACCGGGCAAGCACCTTTGACGAATTTTCAGCTTTGCTTTTGCAGTCGGGAATCTCCGTCAAGGAGAGCCGGGGGCGGCTGTCCTATCTCACGCCGGACAGAACCAAGCCCATTACCGCCCGGAAGCTGGGGGATGATTTTGACCGTACCGCCGTCCTTGCCCTTTTGGAGCAGAACGCCCACAGAGCCGCCGAACAGACCACACCCATACCCGAATACCCCGGTAGCATGACGGGGCATTTGCAGAGGGAAAAATCCGCCAAAATCGCCCCGAAACAGGACGGTTTACAGCGCATGGTTGACCGGGAAACGAAACGAGCCGAGGGCAAGGGCGTAGGCTATGACCGCTGGGCTTCCCTGCACAATCTCAAACAGATGGCGGCTACCCACAACTTTCTCATGGAGAACGGATTGCTTGACCTTGACAAGCTGGACGCAGCCGTGGAGAGCAGCCGGAAAGCCCTTTCCGAAGCAAGGGAAAGTCTGCGGGGCATTGAGCAGACCATAGCCGACAAGAAAAATCTGCGAAAGGTTGTCAGCGATTACCGCCGAACCCGCCCGACTATTGAGGAACACAAGAAGCTGAAAGGCAAAAAGACAGAAACCTACTACCGGGCAAATGAAGCAGATTTCATCATCTATGAAGCCACCCTGCGCCAGCTAAAGGTGCTTGCACCGGGAAAGAAGCTGCCTGCCATTTCCAAGCTGAATACGGAGATTGAAGCCCTCATTTCCGAGAAAAACGCAGCTTACAACACCTACCGCACCGCCAAAGCCGAGCATGAGCAGCTTGCCACCGCCAAGCGGAACGCAGAGCAGATACTACACGGCACACCGAGCCGACAGAAAAAGCATGAACAGGAGCGTTAAAAACCGCCCCGAAATGATACCGAAACCATACAAAAGGCTGGGGGTATAGCTTACCCTACCCGCAACACACCCACCCTTGCAAACGGGGCTTACAGGGCAGATTTTTCCCGAAAATGACACCGGGAACATACAGATTTTCCCCTGTCCCCTCATACCCGACCAAACCGAAGAAAGGAGCGTTTTTTCATGCCGAGAATGAGCAAGAAGCGGCGGCTGGAATGGGCGTTCTTCCTCAATGAGCGAAACCGCATTACTTTCAATGCCCTTTGCCGGGGCTGTACCCATGACTGCAAGCAGAGTTTTAGGGCTATCGTGGTACTCTGCCCCCGGTATTATTCAAAGAGATGGAAAGCCCGCCCCGCAGATAAGGAGAACCAAGATTATGTCAGATAACCGCAAATATTATTACCTCAAACTGAAAGAAAGCTATTTTGACGATGACGCTATCGTGCTGCTGGAAAGTATGCAGGACGGTATGCTGTATTCCAATATCCTCTTGAAGCTGTACTTAAAATCGCTGAAATACGGCGGCACTTTGCAGCTTGACGAGAATATCCCCTACACCGCCCAAATGATAGCCACCATTACCCGCCAGCAGGTCGGCACAGTTGAACGGGCTTTGCAAATCTTTATGAAGCTGGGGCTTGTCGAACCGCTGGACAACGGGGCTTTGTATATGAGCAATATCGAGCTTTTCATCGGTCAGTCCTCTACCGAGGGGGAGCGCAAGCGCAGGGCAAGAATGAAGATTTCAGAGCAAAAACGGCTTAGTGGACAAGTGTCCGAAGCAAAAGCGGACATTTGTCCACCAGAGATAGAGATAAAGAAAGAGATAGATATAGAGATAGAAAAAGAGAGAGAGTCAGAACCAGGACGAGCCGCTCCCGCTGCTTACGGCAGATACAAAAATGTGATTTTGACAGATACGGAGCTTTCCGAACTGCAAGCAGAACTGCCCGACAAGTGGGAGTATTACATTGACCGGCTATCCGGCTATATCGCTTCCACTGGGAGGAAATACAAGAACCATGCAGCCACTATCCGCAGATGGGTGGCTGACGATACCGCTAAAGCTGCCCCGAAAAGGGGCATACCCGATTACAGCTACAAGGAGGGAGAAAGTCTATGAAACCAGCTTTTGAAGATATGAATTTACAGATACCAGCAGCCACCGCCGAGCCGGAGGACTACACAGGTGAGGACGGTCTGCTCTACTGCGGCAAGTGCCGGACACCGAAAGAAGCCTATTTCCCGGCTGATAAGGCTACCCTGTTTGGGCGTGACCGACATCCGGCTGAATGTGACTGCCAGCGGGCGCAGCGCATGGAGCGTGAAGCCGCCGAACAGCAGCGAAAGCACCGGGACAAGGTGGAAGAACTGAAACGCCGGGGCTTTACCGACCCGGCTATGCGGGAATGGACTTTTGCCAATGACAACGGCAGAAACCCGCAGATGAAAACCGCCCATTTCTATGTGGAACATTGGGAGGACATGAAAGCCGGGAACATCGGCTATCTGCTTTGGGGCAGCGTCGGCACAGGCAAAAGCTACCTTGCCGGATGTATCGCAAACGCCCTCATGGAGAAAGAAATCTCCGTCCGCATGACGAACTTTGCCCTTATTCTTAATGACCTTGCAGCCACTTTTGAGGGCAAGAACGAATATATTTCCAACCTCTGCCGCTATCCGCTGCTTATCCTTGATGATTTTGGAATGGAGCGTGGCACAGAGTATGGCTTAGAGCAGGTCTACAATGTGATTGACAGCCGATACCGAAGCGGCAAGCCGCTGATCGTCACGACCAACCTCACGCTTACCGAGTTGCAGAACCCGCAGGACACGCCCCACGCCCGGATTTATGACCGACTGCTTGAAATGTGCGCCCCTGTCTGCTTCTCCGGCGAGAACTTCCGCAGGGAGAGCGCACAAAACAAGCTGAACCGCTTAAAGCAACTGATGAACGATTGAAAGGAGTTCGCCTATGACCGATAAAAAAAGAGCATATCAGACACAGCATGAAAAGCACCGCACCCGCCGATTGCGTGACGGAAATCCGTATAGGGAACTCTGTTCTTGTCGTGTCCGGCTTTTTCAAGCAGGGCGCAAAGGAAACCGCCGCCGACAAAATGGCTAAGGTGCTGGAAGCGGAAGCTGCTACAAAATGAGGGCATGGAAAAGCGGTCATGCCCGGAAACATGACCGCTGAATGGATAAGTTAAATTTTAGTTTGTTTCTTGCAGCCGTTCGTACAGCTGACTGTCAATTTTATAAATTCCCTGATAAGGCTGTTCGATATAGTGTTTTCCGTTTTCCTCATAGGCAAAAATGGTACTTGTTCCTGTTTCAAACTGAAAATCAATCTTGATATAACTTTCAGTCTGCGGAAAATCTTGAACACTTTGCTTACTGGTTGGTTCAGAACTGGAAATGTCAGAAATTATTTCACTTATCCAAGCTGTGTCTGAATGATTTGTGGTGTTTTCCCCAACAGTTACATCAACAGATGTAATGTCGCTTGTTTGGGGCAACTGAATGGGAGCAGCTTTTTTCCCACACGCAACTAAAGTTAAAATGCAAGTCAGACATAAAAACAAAGAAATATATTTTTTCATAAGCCTTTTACCTCGCTAATTCAATTTTTGCCATTATAACACAGCAGAATGAAATGGACTATCAAATAAAAGTAAAATATTTATGAAGTTGAATCTGCGTGATAACCCTAACACAAAAAAACGTCATTTTGACGGGCGGTAAAGAAGCACTTTTACACTTTGCCGCTATACAAGCCGCCCCGCTGTATGGTACAATCGAAGTACGGAATAGTGGGGCTGGCTGTCGGAAACGGAGGAAACCATGTTAAGACAGACAACCCAAAACCTTATTACCGCCCTTTATCCGAGATTATCCCATGAAGATGAACTGCAAGGGGAAAGCAACTCTATATCCAACCAAAAGCGCATTTTGGAAACCTACGCCAAGCAGAACGGCTTTACCAATCTCTGCTGGTACACGGATGATGGTTATAGTGGTGCGAACTTCCAAAGACCCGGATTTCAAGCCATGCTTGCAGACATTGAAGCCGGGAAAGTCGGTACGGTCATCGTCAAGGATTATTGTGCGATAATAGGACTAAATCAGAAAGACCTTGAAAATCAAGGCATTCTGGCTTAGTCCCTTCTTTTTTTGACCGAAAACAAAGGACTTTCACAATAATCAAGCAAGCCGGAGGGTGCTGCTGCACACTTCCGGCAGAAGGAGGATATAGTGGGTGCTATCAAAGTCTTCTTGAAGGAGGTTCTGCTTCCAATCGCGCTTGCGTTCTGCCTCGCGTCATTTCTCAAGCCGATCTATATGCCTGACGGCGTATGTGACTACTTCCTTATGTGGATCTGCGTCGGCTTGCCATTCGGCATCCGGAGGATGTGCCTCTGGCTCGTTCCCAGCGGCTACGGTATCTCCGGCTCAGTCGGCATCTTCGCATTGAACTTAATCATAGGCGGTCTCATCGGAGGACTCGCCTTCTTCATCGGGCTGCTGCTCGGTGTCATTCATACCATCCGAGAAATCATCTGAACTACATCGTAAACGAAGAGGGTTTGTTTCTTCTCCAATTTGGAGTAAGAAGCAAACCCTCTTTTTTTGTTGCCCAAAAGCCGGAATATTTGCTGGCGATGCGGCGAAGGAAAGGAGTTTTTAAGCATGAAACGCATGACAGCCGGTGATCTGCAAGCACTCGAATTGCTGATGCAGACCACACCCGGCTTTGAGCATTTTGACAGCGGCGCGGATGGCATTCTCCCTGAGTGCCGAAGCTGCCGCTTTCATCGTCCCTTCTGGAAATATCAGTCCTGCGTGTTTGCAGAGTGTCCCTACTGCTGCAAGCCCGTTTCTACTCTCAAAAATCAAAGTGGCACATCTGCTGCCGGAAAGGAAGTCAGTCATGGATAACAAAATCGAAGTCTTCAAGAATGAACAGTTCGGTGAGGTGCGAACGATCCTCGAAGGGGAAACACTCCTGTTCTGCGGTTCAGATATTGCGAAAGCACTTGGATATGCCCGACCCGGAAAGGCAATTATTGATCACTGCAAGGGTGTCCTAAAACGGGACACCCTTACAAGCGGTGGTATGCAGTCCCTTTCCTATATACCGGAGGGCGATGTTTACCGACTGATTGTTCACAGCAAACTCCCTGCTGCTGAGAAGTTTGAACACTGGCTGTTCGATGAAGTTGTCCCCACCATCCGCAAGACCGGCGGCTACATGACGGACTCCCTTCTGGAACGCATTCAGAAGGAACCGGCGGTCATCATGGAGTTCGCTCAGGCGTTGATTCGAGAAAAGAATCGCGTAAAGGTTCTTGAGGTTGAGCTGAACACTGCAAAGCCCAAAGCCGATTACTACGATGCCTTTATCAATCCGGATGACTGTACCAATATTAGAACAACGGCGAAGGAACTGAAAATCCCGGAGCGCAAGTTCGTCCAGTTCCTTCTTAGAGAAAAGTACCTATTCCGCTCTCCCTCCGGTCAGCTTCTTCCCTACAACAAGGACAGCAATGCCGGACTGTTCATCGTCCGCGATTTTGTGACGTACTGCTACACCGGTTCTCAGACCTACTTCACGCCGAAGGGCAAGGATGTCATCCGAATGAAGTTCCAGAAAAAGTGCGGCGAAGAGCTGCTTCCCAAGATGGCAAGGTGATTTTATGGCAGTTTTCAGAGTCCCCAAGATCGAGAACTTCACGATGATGAGCAATCACCATCTTCGCAACAAGAAGCTCTCCCTCAAGGCTGTTGGGCTGATGTCGAAAATCCTCAGCCTTCCGGATGAATGGGACTACTCCCTCAAGGGGCTTGCCAAGCTCAACGCGGACGGCATCGACGGCGTTCGCTCTGCTGTGCAGGAATTGGAGGATGCCGGTTATATCATCAGGCGTCAGCGTAGGGACAAAAACGGCAGAATGGCGCAAAGCGAGTATCTTGTCTTTGAAATACCGGAGTTGTCAAAACCGGCGTTGGATTCACCGTCATCGGAAAAGCCGATACCGGTAAAACCGGCAACGGATGTCCCGACATCGGGAAACCCAATGCAAATAAATACGAACCAAGTAATTACACACCAAGAAAATACTCACTTGAACAATACTCCATCTATCAATCACTCAGGCACAGGACGCAGAAATGATGGGACTGATTGGGTGGATGAGCGAGAGCGATATAGAGAAATCATCGAAGAGAACATCGAATACGAGATTATGAAAGACCGCCCTGACGGAGACCGCCTCGGTGAAATTGTCGAGATCATGCTGGATGCCGTTTGCTCAACTGCTCCTACCATCCGCATCAATGGCGAAGATATGCCGCAGCAAGTGGTCAAGTCCCGCTTTCTCAAGCTGGACAGCAGCCACATCGAGTATGTTTTCCACGCAATGAAGGAATGTCCGTCCAACATTCGGAACATCAGGGCATATCTCCTGACCACACTCTATAACGCTCCGGCAACGATGGACAATTTCTACTCCGCAAAGGTCAATCATGATTTCAACGGCTGGTAAACCGCAAGCGAAACGCTGGCGGCTATTTTTATGCCTGAAAGGAGGGCTTTACATGGTCATATTCATTCATCTGCCGGGTGTGCCGCCTTAGCTGAGGCAGCATTCCCTCAATTATTCCAAGGAAAGGAGGTATCACTGCATTGCAGGATGAAGTCAACACCAAAGTTGTTGCAATCATGATCAAGGGCGGTAAAATCTCCGCTGAGGTGCTGAAAAAGGCTCTGGACAAGTTCGTTCAGGAAATCGAGAAGGCGCAGAAGCAGATGCAGCAACCTAAAACCTATCGCGGCAAGCAGTCCATCAAGCATCTGATGAGCCAGAATGCCGCCATCTCCAACATTGAAGTGACGGACGGCAACATCAAATCCTTTGAGCGGACTGCCAGCAAATACGGTCTGGACTTTGCGCTCAAGAAGGACGTTTCCGTGAGCCGCCCAGCTATCTTGTCTTCTTCAAGGGTCGGGACGTTGATGTGATGACCGCCGCCTTCAAGGAGTTTTCTGCCAAAACGGTCAAGCAGAAGGAACAGCCGTCCATCCGGCATAAGCTGGATCATGAGAAAGCTCAGAGCAAGGCACAGCACAAGGAGAAGGTCAAGGTCAAGGCCAAGGATCGGGGTGTGGAGCTGTGAGCAAACCCGACGTGAAGAAACTCATTCTTCTGAACCTTCCGTATGTCTTCGCCTTCTACTTCGCGGATAAGATTGCTGCCGTGTTTCGTCTCGCTCCCGGCACAGCGTTCATCGACAAGCTGACAAACGGCTTTGCTGTGTTCGGCACTACCTTCGCAAATCCGCTTCCCAGCTTTCATCCCGTTGATCTGCTCATCGGTCTGGCGGCTGGCGTGTTGCTCAAGCTGGCAGTCTACGTCAAGGGTAAAAACCGCAAGAAGTTCCGGCAGGGCGAAGAATACGGATCTGCACGATGGGGTAAGCCAGAGGACATCAAGCCGTACATGGATCCGGAGTTCTCCAACAACGTCATCCTAACGCAGACGGAGTTCTTGACCATGAACAGCCGCCCAAAGCAGCCAAAATACGCCCGCAACAAGAACATCCTCGTCATCGGCGGTTCCGGCTCAGGCAAGACGCGCTTTTTCGTCAAACCTAATCTGATGCAGATGCACAGCAGCTACGTTGTGACTGACCCGAAGGGTACGGTGCTGGTGGAG
>VOFK01004351.1_pt1 | contig 115241 bp, 100 predicted proteins | sample 5384121 | NCBI WGS metagenome assembly VOFK01 (sample SAMN12384730, study PRJNA508395) | human gut metagenome | isolation source: healthy gut J | host: Homo sapiens
TCCATAGCGGCACGGTATTCCTCTGGGGATAGGCTGGCATATAGCTCCTTAAATTCCTCCGCCCACGCCGCATTGTGTTCATCAAATGCCATAGAAAAGACCGCCCCAACCGACATACTGAGATAAGACCTCCTGTTCTTCAGGTGTGGCAAGGCGGTTTTCGATTTCAAGCTCGTGCAGCAGGTTGATTGCCGCCATGTTGTTACGGAACTTTTCTTTTGCTCCGCCGACACCGATAGCGTCATCGGTAATACGGAAATTATGACGGTCTAACAGGAACGGCAGGAGCTTCCGTTTTTTTCTTCGGGGGTAATTCGGTTTTTTTCCTGTTCCAATAGCTTTTGGATATAGCCGATTTTCTCCACTCGGTTTATCGGAAAACCCACATTGTTCTGGAATGTGATGTCACGCAGGGACACATCGCCGCTGATTTTGCCAATGTTCTCAATGAGATATTTACGGTTATCTATGATGATTTCCCTGCCTATGAGGTCGTCTGTGGATTGCTCCATTTCAATGGCAGGAGCTTCTGAGCCATTCATTATATCGGCATTCGCCTGTGGTTTTTCTTCGGCTTCCTCGGCTGTCCTGTACCAATCACTTTCGGTAGCCATAATCTCATCAGGAGCTTCTCGTCCTCTTTGGTCAGCTCGGTGTGCTGTTCCAAGAATGGGATAAACTCACCTCTGCCACGGAGCAGGCTTTCTCGGTCATCTCCATATAGCTGTTCGCCCTTTGGCGATAAAAGGCATAATCGTAAAAATTCTTAATGTGGGCAATTAAATCGCCCTCACCGTCGCCAATATCAAACCGCCCTTCATAGTTAAATTCCTCGCCGCCGATAACAGCCTTGATAACAAAATCGGTCTTGTGATACCACCCGATATTTTTATCGCCCTCACGCTCACGGTGCTGTTTCTCGTCCAAAATACCAAGCAGCTTATTACCCAGAGCAAAGCTCAAATCCGTATAGCGGTCATTAAACTGTCTGTCATAAAAAGGCAGGGTGTTCGGGAAAAACCGATAGAAAACTGTATTCCGTCCTGCTTTTTCTCGGACGGTGTTTCTGTCCTCTGTTTCTCGGTTACGACCACTTTCAAATGGTCATTTGCAGGATTTTCCGTTAGCTTTTCTTCAAAGTCGGCTCGGCTGTATTCCTGCCCCAAGATAGGGAATTCGGCATTTTGCAGATAGACCTTTTCCTCGGTAAGTGTTGCAATCTCATATTTATCCGTACCGATATACACCACATCGCCCTCATTGTAGAGGTAGCGGAGTGGGTGCAGCTCCCTTAATTCCTCGGTAAACTTCCACCCATTACTGCGGCTGAAAACCGAGGTCGTTTTCCATTGTACCTGTGCAAGAAAGTCTATGAGCTGTTGAACAGTTGAGGGGTCGGACAGGTGCTGTTCCATTTGCTCGGCGGTAACATCTGCAAGGTCGCTTCGTTCCACAGCAGATAACAGGTCTTTTTCGTACCTGTCCAAGTCACGGATAAAAGTCAGATAGCCGCAAAGCAAAAGGGTATCCCGTTTGTCGGCAGGCGGCAGGTCACGGTGGGCGTCAATAAAACGCTGCCTTGCTATTTTCCTCTGGGTGTCAATCTCATATTGGGGAGCTGACACGCTCTCCAGATAATCGGCATAATGGTCTTTTTCTTTCGGATTGAGATAGCGGTTATCCTTAATCAGCTCACGCAGACGCTTTTCAACCTGTGACCATTTCAACACAAGGTCGTGATTGGTATAAGTGCCGTTTCGGTCAATGGCAAGACCTTTGCTGTCATGCCAAGAATGACCGCTGAAACCATCGGGGAAGATGTGCGTACCGCCGCCCGTTCCATACTCATTTTTAAGGAACTCAATATTTTTCTGTCTGTCCACGCCCTTTTGGAATTGGCGGTAGATGCGGTATTTTCCGTCCGCAACACCGCTGCCTTTCTGAAGCACGGAGTCAATATCTTCTTTGGAAATAGCAAAAGCAGAGGCATTTTCGTCCTCTGCTTCGGCTATCATTTCGATTTGTTCATCTACGGTTGGAAGATTGACCCTAACCTCATCCTCTTTGGCAACGCTTACTTGTAAATCAGTTCGGTCAGTATCACTTCCTCCGCTTGACTGCGGATGTTGTTCATCAGTCCGACCCACTGCATCGGTGCTTTCTCTTTCAGTTCCTCTGTCACGCCCTGCTCGGCTGAGAGCTGCTTCGTCAGAAGCTCCAACCTCTGGAGTGCTGTCTGCTCTACCTCGTGCAGATGCCCGTTCAGCCTGCCCGATGTCAGCAGATTGAGATAGGTCACTCGCTTGTGCTTCTCCAGATAATCCCTGTGCATCAAAGCGTACCTGCCAAGCGGAAGCTCTGGCTCTGTCGGTAATGTTAGGTCGGGAATAAGATAATCCCCCTGTCTGCTGTAAGTGATTTCGCTCATTGTATTCGCTCCTTTCGGGTTGTTGTCTGTCTTTATCATACTGAGCCTGCGTTCTTTGTGCAAAGGTGCGATTCTGGTCTTTTTCCGCCATTTGCACATTTCGGATAGACTGTGAGATTTCCCGTAACGCCATTTCCGCAATATCGCTCGTGGCAACGCCGATGGCGTTTATCGTTGCAGGGGTATTGAAATTTACAATATCCGCAAAATCATCACGGTCAAAAAACTCATTCATATCCAGACCGCAGCGGCTGATCAGCATAAAAGCAACGCTGTTTGCTGCCAGCCGCCTGTAAATGACTTCTATATTAAAGTCATCCAGTTCTTCCAAAAAGCTGTCTTTCGTGCAGTCCTTTAACTGAGAAAAATAGTCTTGCAGATTGTCCTCCACGGCGTTCTTTGCCGTTTCCATTAAGGCAGAAGCAAGGTCAGTGCTTTCCACATCTCCAAACCTGTCCGAGAGCCTTTCCATAACAGCCTGCTCGTATCGCTCATCCATCTGCCATATCGGAACAGGGCGGCTGCCATAATAGCCCTCGTGGGTGTCGGACACATCAAAATAGTATTTCAGCGTATTCCTGCGACCTTTCGGGTCAAATACGGCAATACCCTTGCTGTCCTTATTGACCCAACGCTTGAACTGCCTGTTCCAAGTTTCGAGCTTCGCAACGGCGACAGCATCGGGGCGTTGGGCGTATATTAAAAGCTGTTCGTCAAAACGGCATTTATAGTTGCGGCAGGCAGAGGACAGAAAGCCCTGCCACGCCTGCGGATTTTTTGCAACCGCAACGCCTGTACGCCGATACAGCTCTGTGATTAGCTGATACTTCGCAGCCATTCAACCTACACCTCCTTATCGTTTTTGTTTCAAATATTCCTGTTTGCTCACTCCGCACCACCGCCAAGAAAAGCAATGACCTTGTTCGATTTAATGCTCTTTTGCAGGTCATTGATGAGAGTAATATCCGCAACCGTGATGCCCTGCATAGAAAGAATATCGTCCATAGTCATAGCGGCAATCGCTTTTTCATCGGTAAAGCCTACTTCCAAGACCTTATTCAAGACCTTGACGGCTTTCTGATTAACAGCCATATTCTAAATCCTCCTTATCGTTCTAAATCCTTATGCTTCGGTGTTTTCTGCGGCGTTTGTTCCGCAGGTTTCGGCTCATAGGTCGCTCCGTTTTTTTCTGCATACGCTCGGCAAACTCGCAGATGTGGTACAGATTGCTGCCGACTTCGGTATGGTATTCATCAATAAAGCGGCAGGGATACTCCCGTTTCTCTCCCCAAGAGGTCGTGACAATGACCTTTCCGCCGTCTGGGATACGAAACAGTTCTTTATATTGAGGGTCGATAAATCGGATACCTTGTTCAGCTTTCTGGATATGCTTATCAAGCCACTCTTTCACATAGCAGTAGCAGTAAAAGTTGTAATCGCCCTTAGTCGGATTGCACCGAAGCAGAAAGGCGTGTTTTTCCGTATCCACACGGAAACCGTACTCAGTACAATAGTTGCCCTTTATCGCACTTTCGGGAAAATGCCTTGCAAACGCACTCATATCATAGCGGTTATGCAAAAGCCCTTTATCCTCCCGTAAAGCATTGATGACCGTATCAAGGTCTGCCTTAAATTCGTCAGATTTCCATTGGGGTCTGGTATCAAACCAAGTGGTGTAAAAGCCATAGCCCGTTGTGGCAAAGTCTCCACGCAGATGCCCGATAGTGCCTGTCTGCCCCTCAAGCTGCATACTTTGAGCGTAGGTGTATTTCTGTTCTGTCGGGGTTAAAGGTCTTGTCTTTATTTCATTACTCATTCGGCTGCTCCTTTCTTTTTCCTTTTTTTCTCCTTCTGCTCGTCTAAAATCTTGCGGATACAGACATCGCAGAAAATAACTAACCCGTCCTTATATCGGGGATAAGGACAGGTCGTGCAGTCATATTTTGATTTATCGCTCACGGTCATCACCGTTTTTCTGCTTTTGTGCAGGCTGATTATAGGGCATACGGCACTCTGACTGGTATCGTTCATTCAGCTTTTGCCGTGCATCATCAAGCTCATTCGTGTAATAACCCCAGAAATAATTTGAGCCGCCCTTGCAGTACCAACACACATAAGGGTTGGGTGCGTTGGGATTGTGACCGATGACAAGCTCTGTACTCCCGATAGTACAGCTCTCGATGATTTCATAGTTCTGATTGGAGCGTTTTTCTTCGTCCATAAGCACCTCTCTATTCTTTGGCATAACGCCGATAGGCTTTCTCGCCCGTGGCTCTCATTTTTTGCACAGGGTGGCTCCCTGCAAGCTCTGGATACCGTGCCTGCAGCTTGCGGCGTGTCCTGCTGACGCTCTCAAAGCTCGGCAGACCGAGATATTTGTGCTGCGTCATTATCTCTGCAAGCGGCATTGCCCCTGCATCCTTCAGACAGGCATTACAAAGTGCAAGATATAGCACCATATCGTCATTTCTGGCATCTTCATTCTTTTCCAGAACAGCCCTGACTTTCTTTTCAATGGTTTTAAGGTTTTCTCATTGTTACCTCCATAAAGGAAAGGGCGGCATCTTTCAGCCGCCCAGACCACTTACTTTTTCTTTCTGTTACGGATATTCAGCCATACCGCCGCACCCACAATGAACACGACAAGCACGATTGCGATAATGGTTTTAGCGTCCATAAATCAGTCCTCCTTTTTCTTCTTTCTGTTCTTATAGCCGACAAATCCGAGAACGCCCGCACCAACAACAGACAGAGCTGCAAGGCTTACCCATAAGCCCAGATTAAAGTCATCGCCTGTTTTCGGGGTATCCCTGAACTCATTGTGCATCTGCACGATAGCCGTAGCGTCCACCTTGACCGTTGCCTGTTTGTCGGCAGGAAGGATATATCCTGCGGAAGCCTTGTTACTTACTTCGGATACGGTATAGTCGCCAATCCGCAAGCCCTCAATCACGATTTCTCCGTTCTTATCTGTCTTAAAGGTCTGGTCATAGTCCACGCCTGTCACACGGAAAGAGAAGCCCTCCACCTTACCGTCAGAGGAAGTCTTTACGATTTTGAGAGAGCCTTTCTGTGCGTCATTGATAAAGCCAACGCCTGCTTTGTTTTCTCCGGTGTAGGTCTTGCCGTTCTCCTCAACGGATACGGAATACACATTTTCGTCAAGCACAAAGCCTGTCGGAGCTTTGGTTTCCTTTACCAGATATTTGCCGTAGCGGAGTTCACTCATCTGGTAAACGCCGCCGTCAAGTTCTTTCATTTCGCCAAGCAGCGTATCGTCTTTATCCAGTTTCCCATCGCCATTGGTATCGGAGTAAACCTCAAATACCGCACCAGACAGCTTGTTGTCGGGATAATCCTCATCAACCTTTGTCAAATCGATATTGCCCTTAATGAAGTAGTTGACAAGCTCGATTTCCACAACTTCGTCCACCTTGCCGATTGTCACGGCGATTTCTTCCTCGGAGAGTACAAAACCTTTCGGGCTTTCGATTTCACGGATTATCCAAGTTCCATACGGTACTTTGGCAAAAGAAAAACTACCATCATCTTTTGATGTGGTAGCTACAATCGCATTTTCCTTTGTAAACTCGGTAGTTCCTGTCGTAAAGATACCGATAACTGCACCTCCCAGAGCCTTTCCATCCTCATCAGATTTCTTACCGCTTACAGAGCCGTAAATAATGTCATTTGTGATAGCTTCGCCCTCATTGGCTATGATGCGGACAGTTTCGGTATCCTGTCCTGCGTATTCAAAAGTAACAGGGTATTTTGCATCGCTGACAATATATGCGGAGTTGGTCGAGGTTTCCTGCACATAATAGCTGCCCATCGGCAGGTCGCTGATAGCTTTCCCGTGACCGCTTTCATCAAGGGAAATGACCTCAATCAGACCGTCCGCAGGAATGGTCTTTCCATCTGCGGCTGTGAGTTCCTCCGCCGCATACAAGCCAAAGGTCACATCAAAGATTTCTCCATTCTTGCCAATGCCGTAGGCTTCATCAATGGCAAGGCTCTTGATGAGGTCGATTTCTACACGCTGTCTTTCATTATAGAAAGAAGTAGCCGTTTCCGTTACATCAACATTCTGTCCTGCATACACAAGCTCAACAGAATGAACTTCCTCATTCAGCACCATTCCAAACGGAGCTGTGATTTCCTTAACCTCATATTTTCCGAGATACAGTTCTTTGGATTTTACTGTACCGTCCTTTCCTGTCGTAACGGTATCTACAACCTCGCCCTTGTTTGCTCTGACCGTCCCGTCCAGAGTGACAATATCCTCGGCTGCGGTAATCTCATAGACTGCACCCTCAAGACCGCTGACAGAGAAAATCGGCTGATACAATCCCTTATCGCCTGCCACGGTGCTGAACACTTCGCCAGACTTTTCTACGGTAATTGTACCTTTCTGTGCCATATTGGAGCGTACCACCTCAATGACGGTAATGCCGCTTTCAATCTCGGAGTTTTCCTGCATCACATCAAAATAAACAGGCTCGGAATTTAAGACATACCCATACGGGGCTTGTACTTCCACAAGAGAATAGCCTTTGCCGTATTCCAATGTCTGCGGTGTGATTAGGTCGCCGTCTGCCGTAGTATAGAAGGTGTCAATGGTCGTCACTTCGGGATAGGTGAAAGTCATTGTCACAAGGTTTCCGTTTGGGTCGTAAATCTGGAAGCCTGCACCTGCATACGGGATTGTATTGCCTGTTTCTGCATCTTTCTTTACGATTTTGATATAGCTCTCAAAGTTAGCGTTGTTGATAAGGTAGCGGTAGGTCTGACCGTCCTTGCTGATAAACACATCAAAGTCTTTCATCAGTTCACGCCCCTCCCAACCAAAGGTCTGGCGGACGGTATAAATGCCATACGGCATATCCTTTGTCTGGGCAAAACCGTTCTCGTCACATGTCAGCACATCACGCTCGGTTTCCTTTGCATTTTTTCATAGCTGCCTGCGGATTTGAGGAACACGTCAAATACCGCACCTTCTTCGGGTGTTTCAAGCTGTGTTTCCCCGTTATCCGTATGCTTTGATGAGTGCGATATTGCCTTTGATGACCTGTTCATTCACATCGTTTGCGGTACTGTTAAGCTCTACCGTGTATAGTTCTGGTTCTGCACCTACCTTGTGGATTGCGGTATCCAGAAGATACCCCTCGGACGGGCTGATTTCACGGACAGTCCAATCATTATCACAGATATAATACTTGGTCGTAAACTGACCGTTTTCATCAGTCGTGTAGGTGTCAATCAGTTCCTCACCTTTATAGATGCCGTAAACCGCACCTGCAAGGGAAGCGTCGCCCTGCGGAGAACCTGTTTCTGCATCGGTCTTTGTCACAGTCACTTGGAATTTCTTCAACACATTGTCGAAGCTGCGTTTTGTGACCTTGTTCCATTCAATCGGAGCTGTCTGGGAAGCAGGAACGACATAGCGGACTGCGGTATCCACTTCCTCAACCACATACGGGGTATCGCCACTGATAAGGACATTTTCAAACTTAGCTAGTCCGTTTTTATCAGTCACGGCATACTCGTCAACAGGCAAGCCGCTTAAAGATGTGCCATAAAGGTGGAATTTCATTCCCTCCACCAGATTGTCCTCGGAAGTCTTAACGATTTCCAGACTGCCACGCTTCAAAGTATTGCTGAAGGTCACAGTAGAGGTTTTTCCTCCGATAAGTGTGACAGTCTGGGTTTTCTGCGGCTCATAACGGTCAATAGACTGTTCTGTGACCGTATAAGTGCCAGGGAATAATCCCTCCACGGAGACAGAGCCGTCCTTTCCTGTCTTAACTGTTTTATTGAAGTTATCACCTTTGATTGTAAAAGAGATGCCCTCCACAACTCCGTCCTCAGAAGTCTTTTTTTGAGGGCAATCGTGCCTGTCGGCGTTTCGATATTGATATATGCAGACACGGTATCAGCATTCTCCACACCTGTTACCAAATCCTGCAAGTTCGGGTCGCCATAGGCAATGAGCTTTGCACTGCTGCTGACAGTCGGCACATTGTTCCTCTTTGCCGTAATGCGGACAGAACCGCTGATAGCTACGGTGGAGCTGATTGTCAGCTTATTTCCAGACTTCGATACACTCACATTGCTGTCAGAGCTTGAAAAGCTGTAATCGGAAAGGACGCCGTTGCTGTCCGTCAATGTGATGCTGTACTTTCCGTCCTTGTAGGCAAGCTCCTTTGTGATGTCATTCTTACCGCCCGACATAAAGCTCGGAATGGTGTTATGCTCACGCAGCATTGCAACAATCTGGTCATACACTGCCCTTGCTCCGCTGTTGGCATAATTTGAACCGAAGTGCAGGCTGTAAACGGTGGTGCTTGTCTGGTTATATGAGCCTGTGGCTTCACGGCAGCCTGTGACAAACTCCCATACGAGGGTCTGCGTGGCAAGCCATTTTTCATCATCACTTCCCGACAGATTATTTCGGTTGCCCTGATACCCATAGAGCAGGGCAAGCCCAACCACCTTTTTCTGATTGGCTGAAAGGGCGTTCCAAGTATCAGAGGAAGCCTTTTTCAAGGTGTTTCCTGTTTTCAGCGGTACTCCCGGCTGAATACAAAACGCATTCTCACCGTCCACAAACATACGGTACTTGTAATTTCCCGTTCCGCCTGCGGTATAACCGCCGATATTCGCACTGGAATTGTACCTCATCGCATTACCGTTGCTGTCATAGGTGTGGGAAAAGGAAATCGTCCCGATGTCACCCGCAGCAAACGCTGTCGCAGGCATTATGGATAATGCCGTGACCGCAGCCATTACAAAAGCCGCAGCCTTTTTGAATAATTTAGGGATTTTCATAGTTACCTCCTGTAATTTGGATTGAATATTTTACCTTACTGACCGAAAAAAGCTGCCCGTTATGGACAGCTTAAAGTATTTCTTTTTCTCGGATAGTTACTGGCAGTAGTTAGGGGGTGAGGTGTGGAGAGGGGGAAGCCAAAATAATGGCTATGCACTCAAATGGGCAGACCTCGCCCTCGGTGTGTGGCTATCTCTCGTGAGCCTTGTTCCGCTGCAAGTGTCGGTTATAAAACTCCAACGCCTTGACAACAAAATCCGTTTCCTGCCCTCTGGGAACAGTCTTGGGAATGAGCTTGGTTATCCTCTCGTCACGGAAAGCAGGTTTTCCCTTCTGGTTGGGCTTTTTTCTTCCTCCATAATGGACTGGATAACCTCGGAAGTGAGCTTGCCGTATTGGTTATACTTCTTCATTTTGATAGCCTGTGCCAATGACGGGGTAGCATCGTTGTACTCCATTGCTTCAAGCAAGGTGTATTGCTGTTCCTCGGTCAGATAGGAAATTTCAACCGCAGGACGGAAAGCAATCTGCCGTTCATCTACCATTTGCAGGATTTCGGGAACAAGCTCGGTTAGACGGATATAGCGGCGTATCTGGTCTTTGCTTTCTCCAACAAGTTCTCCTAATTCCTCATCAGAACGCCCTTTTGATAAATTAGTCGCCAATGGCGACGCATTTTCTTTCGGGGGTCTGCCTGCTTGTCGTTTCATAGCTTCCAACCGCATTTTATACGCAAACGCTTTCTCACTCGGCAAAATAACAGAGCGTTGGAGATTACTTTCCACCATAACAATAATGGCTTCGTCACGGGTAAGCTCTTTAACCTCGCATTTCAGCGTTTCAAGCCCCGCAAGTTCACAAGCTTTTTTTCGCCTGTGACCGCTGATAAGCTCATACCGTCCGTCCTCTTTTAAGCGAACTGTCGCAGGGGTCATTACACCATTTCGCTTGATACTCTCAACAAGCTGTTCCATATCCTCGTCCATTAAAACCTTGAACGGGTGGTCTGGAAACTCGTCAATCTCCGATATGGGAATATCCCTTATCTTAGAGAGCTTTGCTTCCTCACGGCTTTCGTCCGTCTGAAAAAGGTCATCGTATGCAGTCAGCTCGATTTTGGTTTCTCTGCTTCTCGCCAATCTCTGCCACCTCCTTTCCGAACTGCTCATAGGCTGCGGCAACCTTGCCGCTTTTGTCGTAGGCAAAGATACTTTTGCCCTCTGCGGTAGCTTCCACCGCACGGATAGAATGAGGTATCTCGGTATCAAACACCTTGATTTTCTGACCGTATGCACTTTTGACCGTTGCCGTAATCTCCTTAGAAATGTTGGTACGGGGCATTACCATAGTCATTAAGATACCGTCTATCCGCAGCTTTGGGTTGATTTGCCGCTTGACCATTGATACGGAGCGAAGCAAAAGCTCCAAACCTTTAGCCGAGAGATAGTGGGGCTGTGTCGGGATAATCACGCTGTCAGCCGCCGCCAGAGCATTGATGGTTATCATGCCTAAGCTCGGCATACAATCAATAAGCACATAATCGTAATTCTTTTTAACCTCATTGACATAGGTTTTCAGTACACGCTCACGGCTCATTGCATTGATTAGCCTTACCTCAAAGCCCGACAGCTCAATGTTTGACGGAAGCAGGTCAACGCCCTCTCTGTGATGGATAATACCCTGTGAAGCATCAAGCGTTTTATCGTCTATGATGTTCTGCATCACAGTAGAGAGCGTTATGGGAATATCGTCTGGTCTGTTATAACCCAGAGCCATCGTGAGATTTGCCTGTGCATCGGCATCAATCAGCAGGACTTTTTTACCCTGCTGCACCAGACTTACACCCAGATTGACCGCTGTGGTTGTTTTTCCGACACCACCTTTCTGGTTAGTCAGAGCAATTACTTTGCAATTTGACATAGATGCGTCCTCCTTTCACATAGATTTAGCCACTTTGTCAAGGTGGCTATGTAAACAGTACCAGAGAACGCAAAAAAGCCGCCTACTCTTAAAATCAATAAGAATAAGCGGCTTTGTAATTTGCCTTAGACATATTCAATTTTCATTCTCTTGGTCGGTGCATTTATGACCTTAAAAATAAGCTCGTCAATACAATCCGTATATCTGCCTTGCTGAATAAGCTGATTTTTTAACTCTACAAGGCTATGTATTAAAAGTTTTCTTTCGTGGCTATCCAAATACAGATGATTAAATTTCTCTCTCATAAGCACACCTCCACTTCTTTAGCTTCATTATATTTGAAAACGGGGGAAAGGACAAATCTGCAAAAGGGACAAAAAATAAGCGTACCACTATTTCTAATGATACGCTTATCATATTTAACTGTTAATCAAGGTCTATGAATACCCTTACAGTGGTATCTCTCCACTGATTTTTCCTTACATACTGTCCGTTAGCCTTCCGATAGGCTGCTGCCTGCTCGAAACTAAGCGGCAATTCAAAGGAAAGAGAACTCCTACCTATTTGCGATAGCTGCCTGAGCAGCAGCAAGACGAGCAATCGGAACACGGAACGGTGAACATGATACATAGTCAAGACCGATCTTGTGGCAGAACTCAACAGAAGAAGGATCGCCGCCGTGCTCACCGCAGATACCAACATGGAGCTTGTTGTTTACAGGCTTACCGAGTTTGATAGCTGTTTCCATGAGCTTGCCAACGCCTGTCTGGTCGAGCTTAGCGAAGGGATCGTTCTCGAAGATCTTAGCGTCATAGTAAGCGTTAAGGAACTTGCCTGCGTCATCACGAGAGAAGCCGTATGTCATCTGTGTAAGGTCATTTGTACCGAAGCAGAAGAACTCAGCTTCCTTAGCAATCTCATCAGCTGTAAGAGCAGCTCTTGGGATTTCGATCATTGTACCAACTTCGTACTTGAGGTCGATGCCTGCAGCAGCGATTTCAGCGTCAGCTGTTTCAACAACAACCTTCTTAACGAACTTGAGTTCCTTAACATCGCATACGAGCGGAATCATGATTTCAGGCTCAACTGTCCAGTCTGCGTGTGCCTTCTGAACATTGATAGCAGCACGGATAACTGCCTTTGTCTGCATCTTTGCAATTTCAGGATATGTTACTGCAAGACGGCAACCACGGTGACCCATCATTGGGTTGAACTCGTGGAGTGAAGCGATGATTGTCTTAATGTCTTCAACGCTCTTACCCTGAGCAGCTGCGAGCTTCTCAATGTCAGCTTCCTCTGTAGGAACGAACTCGTGAAGCGGCGGATCAAGGAATCTGATTGTTACAGGATTGCCTTCGAGTGCCTCATAAAGAGCCTCAAAGTCGCCCTGCTGATAAGGAAGAATCTTGTCAAGAGCAGCTTCTCTTTCTTCAACTGTATCTGAGCAGATCATCTCTCTGAATGCAGCGATTCTGTCCTCTTCAAAGAACATATGCTCTGTACGGCAAAGACCGATACCTTCAGCACCGAGCTCACGAGCCTTCTTAGCGTCAGCAGGTGTATCAGCGTTTGTTCTAACCTTAAGAGTTCTGTACTTGTCAGCCCAAGCCATGATTCTGCCGAACTCGCCAGCGATTGTAGCGTCAACAGTTGGGATAATACCGTCGTAGATATTACCTGTTGAACCGTCGATTGAAATATAGTCACCCTCGTGGAACTCCTTGCCTGCGAGTGTGAACTTCTTGTTAGCTTCGTCCATTGCGATGTCGCCGCAACCAGATACGCAGCATGTACCCATACCACGAGCAACAACGGCAGCGTGTGATGTCATACCGCCACGAACTGTGAGGATACCCTGTGAAGCCTTCATACCTGTGATGTCCTCAGGTGAAGTTTCAAGACGAACGAGAACAACCTTTTCGCCCTTAGCGTTCCAGTTTTCAGCATCTTCGGCTGTGAATACGATCTTACCGCAAGCAGCACCAGGAGAAGCGCCGAGGCCCTTACCGATTGGTGTAGCAGCCTTAAGAGCAGCAGCATCGAACTGTGGGTGAAGAAGTGTATCAAGGTTACGAGGATCAATCATTGCAACAGCTTCTTCTTCTGTTCTCATGCCCTCGTCAACGAGGTCACAAGCAATTTTAAGAGCAGCCTGAGCTGTTCTCTTACCGTTTCTTGTCTGGAGCATATAGAGCTTCTTGTTTTCAACAGTGAACTCCATGTCCTGCATATCTCTGTAGTGGTTTTCGAGTGTCTGACAAACATTCTGGAACTGCTCGAAAGCTTCCGGGAACTCTTCAGCCATCTTAGCGATTGGCATAGGAGTACGAACACCTGCAACTACGTCTTCGCCCTGTGCGTTGATGAGGAACTCACCCATGAGCTTCTTCTCACCTGTAGCAGGATCTCTTGTAAATGCAACACCTGTACCGCAATCGTCGCCCATGTTACCGAATGCCATTGACTGTACGTTAACGGCAGTACCCCATGAATAAGGGATATCGTTGTCACGACGGTAAACGTTTGCACGAGGGTTGTCCCATGAACGGAATACAGCCTTAACTGCGCCCATGAGCTGTTCCTTAGGATCGTCAGGGAAGTCCTGACCGATTTTCTCTTTGTATTCAGCCTTAAACTGGCCTGCAAGCTCCTTAAGATCGTCAGCTGTAAGCTCTACGTCGTAAGTAACGCCTCTCTCAGCCTTCATCTTGTCGATGAGCTCTTCAAAATATTTCTTACCTACTTCCATAACTACATCGGAATACATCTGAATGAATCTTCTGTAGCAGTCCCAAGCCCAACGAGGGTTGTTTGACTTCTTAGCGATAACTTCAACAACATCTTCGTTAAGACCAAGGTTAAGGATTGTATCCATCATACCCGGCATTGAAGCACGAGCACCTGAACGAACTGAAACGAGGAGGGGGTTCTCCTTGTCGCCGAACTTCTTGCCTGTGATCTCTTCCATCTTCTCGATGTACTCGTTGATCTGACCCTGAATTTCAGCGTTGATTTCTCTGCCGTCCTCATAATACTGAGTACAAGCTTCTGTTGTAATTGTGAAGCCCTGTGGTACAGGAAGTCCAAGACCTGTCATTTCTGCAAGGTTGGCACCCTTACCGCCGAGGAGCTCACGCATGTTAGCATTACCTTCTGTAAAAAGGTAAACCCATTTGTTTGCCATAACTGGTAATCCTCCTAAAAATAAATTAAGATATACGGCTGTGGCAGACTTACCCCTTGGTAAAACCTGCCTGCTTGTATAAGCCTATCGAATATTATAACAAACTTTGGTCAAAATAGCTATATTTTTTTCAAACTTTTTTCTTATAAAAAACAGGTTTTATTTTCGGCAATATTGTATAAATCGTTTAAAATGCCTTTTTTTGCCCGATTTTTGTAATTTTCTCTTGAAATTTGTGATTTTTGTGAGATAATATTATGGTATGAACGAGTGCCTTGTGACAGGACTGTCTGCATCTTTGTTGTTTTGTCACAGATAAAAGGAGAAAAAATGAAGAATTGTGCCGTTATCCTCGCAGGCGGCGAGGGCAAAAGAATGAAATCCGACAAACCGAAAACATTGTCGGAGGTGCTCGGCAGACCGATGCTCTGCTGGGTTATGTCGGCTTTAAGGAAAGCCGGTATTGATGACATCTGTGTTGTCAAGGGCTTTAAAAAAGAGTGTGTCGAAGAGTATCTTTCAACCCTCGATTTTTCCGTTGAAAGCGTGTTTCAGGCTGAAAGACTCGGGAACAGGTCACGCTGTGATGATGGCAAAGGATTTCCTTAAAAAGCACAGCGGCAATGTTGTTATTCTCAACGGCGACGCTCCGTTTATGGACAGCAAGACTATTGAGGATTCCCTAAAGGCTCACATCGAAAACGATTGTGTCGCAACGGTTATTTCCGCAAAGGTTGACGATCCGACAGGTTACGGCAGAATTGTCCGTGACGAAAACGGTAATCTGCGTGCAATTGTTGAGCAGAAAGACGCTGATGAGGAAACTCTCAAAATAAATGAAGTAAACTCGGGCGGTTTCTGGTTTGACTGTCAGCTTCTTCTTTCGGTTCTCGACAGAATCAAGTCGGATAACAGTGCAAAGGAATATTATCTTCCCGACGCAATCAAGCTTTTGCTTGAGGACGGAAGAAAGGTCGGAGCATTCACGGCTCAGTGCAGCGACACTGTTTTGGGTGCAAATGATCCGGCTCAGCTTGAACAGCTTAACGAAATTGCAAGAGCAAAGGGTTACAGCTGTTAATTGCTCGGTTAATCATTGGTAAACATATACTACACACATTAAAATTCAAAGGAGTTATTGCAATGAATTTTCACGGTAAGGACATTAAAATTTTCACCGGCAGTTCAAATGTTGATGTAGCTCAGGGAATTGCAGGCTGTCTCGGTCTGCCGCTTGGTAAGAGTGACTGTACACAGTTCTCAGACGGCGAAATCTCTGTTTCTCTTCACGAATCTGTTCGTGGCAGCGACTGCTTTATTGTTCAGTCAACCTGTGCTCCCGTCAACGACAATCTTATGGAAATGCTCATAATGATTGATGCCATGAAGCGTGCATCTGCTGCAAGAATCACAGTTGTTATGCCATACTTCGGCTATGCAAGACAGGACAGAAAAGCTAAGGCAAGAGATCCGATCTCGGCTAAGCTTTGTGCAGACATCATCACCTGTGCAGGTGCTGACCGTGTGCTTACAATGGATCTTCACGCAAATCAGATTCAGGGCTTCTTCAACATTCCTGTTGACCACCTTCAGGGCGCATCACTTCTCGCAAACCATATGAGAGAGAAAATCGGTGGCAACAATGATGATTATATCGTTGTTTCTCCTGACCTCGGTTCTGTAACTCGTTCAAGAAACTTCGCTTCAAAAATCGGCACAGGTCTTGCTATTATCGACAAGAGAAGACCAAAGGCTAATGTTTGTGAGGTTATGAACATCATCGGTGACGCAAAGGGTAAGAAGGTTATCCTTGTTGACGATATGATTGACACAGCAGGTACTCTCTGCAATGCCGCTAACGCTATTGTTGAAAAGGGCGGTGCAACAGAGGTTTACGCTTGCGCTACTCATGCAGTTCTTTCCGGTCCTGCAATCGAGAGAATCCAGAACAGTGCCATCAAGGAAGTTGTTCTTCTTGACACAATTCCTGTTCCGAAGGAAAAGATGATTGACAAGTTCACGATTCTTCCTGTTGCTCCTACATTTGCAGAGGCTATCGCAAGAATCTACAACGACAAGCCGTTCACAGCCGCTTTCGGTTGATAGGCGAACAATTTAATTATGTAATTAAACAGGCGGGTTTTAACTAACCCGCCATTTCGCTGTTTTACTGCAAATTTTTCAGGAATAAAACGGTACAATATGTGAGGGTGATTTAATTTTGTTTGGTATAGTTTACGGCTCCGATTCAGATAACAAAATAATGAACCGCTTTGTCGATGAGTACGAATTGTGGTGCAATGAGGGCAAAAATCCGGATATTGCGTCAATCGACCTCGACTTTGCGCTTGACCTACAGAAGAAAAGACTTGACAAAAAGGGTGTAAAGATTCAGACCGCTTTACCGATAAGGAAACGGTGAAGAATGAAGTCCCCATAAATGCTTGTACTGCCTACGATATGGGCGAATGTAAGAGTAACATTGCGTCAAAGACATATGAGGTTACGGAGAAATACTTTAAAGACGGAAAGAAAAAGAAAAAAATCAAGGACAGATTTTTCTTTTACACAATGATTACAAGGCTTGAAAACCAAAATTCCGAGGTTGCGTGTTCGTGTCCGAACTGCGGTGCGGTAAGCAATGTAAGAGAGCTTCTCAACGGTTGTAAAAACTGCAAAACTCGCTTTATTATGGACGATTTGTTCCCGAAGGTTACAAACTTCTACTTTGTAAAAACCTATTCGCTTGCGAACAAGTCAACGAAAAAAGTGCTTGCTCCGTACCTTCTCGGCGGAATTGCCGCCGTTGCGGCATTTACGGTATGGGTGGTTGTAAAGGACGGAACTTTTGATCCCGCAACCGCAAATATGGTCTATGAAATCGGCGTAAGAGCAATCCCCGTACTGCTCGGCGGACTTTTGGCGGGGTACCTTGCATGGGCATTAAAAACGCTTTTCGGACTTTTTGTCGGTGCGGCAAAGAGCATTCCTATGATAGGTCCGCACTTCAATTGTCAGAAAAAGACTTCCGTGGCTTATGAAAGAGGTTAATCCCAACTTCTCATATGAATACTTTATCGGCAAGGTGCTTGCTTTGCTCAAGATTATGATTTTCAGTGATGATTACACAAACCTCGCAGTCTATGAGGGCAATCCGATGAAAAATCCTTTCGGAGATATTGTTGACATCAAGTACAGAGGAGTGTCAAAGCTTAATTCATTCAATGTCACAAACGGCTGTTGCTATGTTGATATGACCGTTTATGCAACGACCGTGAAAAACAAAAATTCTTCATTTAGGGTTAAAAACGAAAAGTTCAGACTTACCGTTTGCAGAAGTGTGAACGCCATGGATGACGGAGTTTTCACAATGAAAAAAGTAACCTGTAAAAGCTGCGGCGCAAGCTTTGATGCAACAAGAGAACGCAACTGCCCGTATTGCGGAAATCCTTATCATCTCGGCAACGATGACTGGGTTGTTGTAAGCTTCGGAAAAGGTTAATTTGAATTTCAGAATACATATAATATAAATAAGAGGAAAACGGATATGTTCGGAAAAAACAAATCAACGGGTTCAATCGAGTACATTGTAGTGGGACTCGGCAACCCCGACAGAAAATACGAAAACACTCGTCACAACGCCGGCTGGCTTGCAATTGACCGCATTGCCGACAAGCTCGGTTGTGATGTGAACAAAATAAAATACAAAAGCTTTATCGGCACTTGCACTGTAAACGGCGCAAAAGTTATGCTGATGAAACCCACAACATATATGAACAACAGCGGTCAGGCAGTTGTTGAGGCGATGAACTTCTACAAAATCCCACCCGAAAATGTCATTGTAATTTTTGATGACATTTCGCTTGATGTCGGAAAAATGCGTATCCGTTCAAAGGGCAGTGACGGCGGTCAAAGGGGAATGCGCAGTATAATCTATCTCAGCGGAAGCGATAAATTCCCCCGCATCAAGGTTGGCATAGGCGCAAAGCCAAATCCCGACTGGGACCTTGCCGACTGGGTGCTTTCAAAGTTCACTCCCGATGAAATGAAAAAGCTTGATGAAATTTTTGACAATGCCGAAAAAGCAATCGAGCTGATTATTGACGGCAAAACCGACCGTGCTATGAATTTGTTCAACTGAAAAGGGACAAAGAAATGAATAATCTCAACTTTCTTGTTGATGTCCTCAAAGAGTCACCCGTTTTCAAAACACTTGAAAAAAATGTCAAGCCGGGCAGAACGGTCTGTGCTTCGGGACTTTCAACAATCAACAAATCAAATATCATCTATGCGCTGTGCCGCCTCAAGGGCGTCACGGCATTTTGTCTTGCCTCCGATGAAAAAGAGGCGCAAACTTTGTGTAACGACCTTTCGTGCATGGGACTTCGTGCCTATGTTTATCCAGTGCGTGACTTCAACTTTCTTGACTTTCAGAGCCGTTCGCACGAGTACGAGCACGCAAGGCTTAAAGTTTTGCTCAAGCTTCTCAACCACGAATGTGATGTTGCAATTGCGTGTGTTGATGCGGCGGCACAGCTTACCGTTCCGAGAAATGTGCTTGAACAGTCGGTTATTGAATTTGAAGAGGGCAAGGAGCTATCGCTTGAAAAGGCGACAAAGGCACTTACTCTGCTCGGCTACGAACGCTTTGATGCGGTAGAGGGCAGCGGTCAGTTTTCGCTGAGAGGCGGTATTCTCGACTTCTTTATGCCCGACAGCGACTATCCCGTGAGATGTGAATTTTGGGGCGATGAAATTACCGACCTCAGCTATTTTGACATTGAAACACAGAGAAGATTTAAAAAGGCTGACAAAATTACGCTTTCGCCCTCAACCGAAATCGTAATTGAGGACAGAGCCGCCCTTGCAGATAAAATTGAACACAAGGCAAAGCTCCTCCGTTCCAAGAACAGCGCCAAAGCCAAGGAAAAACTTTTTTCAGAGGCAGAGCTTATCCGCAGCGGTGCAATGATTGCCAATGCGGACAAATTTATCAATCAGATTTACGATAAACCCGAGTCGCTTTTTGATTATCTCGACAGAAACACCCTCGTTTTTGCGTCTGAATTTACTGCAATTCAGGAACGGGGAAAGTCAATGGACTTTATCAGCAATGAAACCCTTATGCAAGGCTTTGAGGACGGAACTCTTTGCAGAGGTTTTGACCGCTTTGCGCTCACATTCAACGAATGTACCGAGTTTTTGCAAAGTCACGGAACAATCGTGCTTGAAAACTTTGTTCACGGAAGTATGCCTATCAAGCTGTCGGAAATCATCAGCTTTTCAACAAAACAGATCTCGGCATGGGGCGGTTCGTATAAACAGCTAAAAGAAGATGTTGACGGACTTTTTACCCCCGAAAGCAAGGGTGTTATCTTTGCAGGAACAGAAAGAGCTGCCAAAAATCTTTGTGACACCTTTAACGCAGACGGCATAAACGCTGTTTACAGCGAGGGTGCGGATAAGATTTCAAAGGGCGAATTGCTTGTTATGCAGGGTGCATTGAGTGCGGGCTTTGAGTATCCGTCACAAAAGTTTTTTGCAATAACCTACAGTCAGGTTTCGTACCGTCCCGAAAAGTCCAAAAAGAAGAAAAAAAAGACGGGACAGGAAATTTACAGCCTTTCAGAGCTTGCCCCCGGTGATTATGTTGTACACAATGTTCACGGTATCGGTGTGTTCGGCGGTATAAGAAAAATTGATACTCACGGAGTTATAAAGGACTATATCAAGATTGACTACGCAAAGGGCGATGTGCTTTATGTGCCTGTCACACAGCTTGATATGGTTGCAAAATATATAGGTCCTAAAGAGGATTCAAGGGTTAAGCTTAACCGACTCGGTTCGGGTGACTGGCAAAAGGCAAAGGCAAGGGTTAAAACCTCTGTCAAGGACATTGCCAAGGAGCTTATCGAGCTTTACTCACAGCGTATGAAAGCCAAGGGCTATGCCTTTTCGGCTGATAACGAGTGGCAGAGAGATTTTGAACTCAGCTTTGAATATGACGAAACTCCCGACCAGCTGCGTTGTTGTGAGGAAATCAAGCATGACATGATGCGTTCGTCGCCGATGGACAGACTTCTCTGCGGTGATGTCGGATTCGGCAAAACAGAGGTTGCACTCCGTGCCGCCTTTAAGTGTATTGCAGATTCAAAACAATGCGCATTGCTCTGCCCCACAACAATTCTCGCATGGCAGCATTATCAGACGGTAATCAAGCGTTTTGAGGGCTATCCCGTTCGTGTGGAACTGCTTTCAAGATTCCGTACAGCAAAACAGCAGAAAGAAATTCTCCAAAAGCTAAAGCGAGGAGAAATTGATATGATTGTCGGAACTCACAGACTTGTGCAGAAGGATGTTGAATTCCGTGACCTCGGACTTGCAATCATAGATGAGGAACAGCGTTTCGGTGTTGCCCAAAAGGAGAGGTTCAAGGAACTGTGCAAAAATGTCGATGTGCTTACGCTCTCGGCTACTCCTATTCCGAGAACCCTCAATATGGCGATGAGCGGTCTGCGTGATATGAGCGTTATCGAAGAAGCACCGACAAACCGTCAGCCTGTTCAGACCTATGTGCTTGAACATGATGATGCGGTTATCAACGAGGCAATCCGCCGTGAGCTCCGCCGTGGCGGTCAGGTGTTCTATCTTCACAACAATGTTGAAACAATTTCTTCATGTGCCGCAAAAATTCAGGAGGCTGTTCCCGAGGCAAAAATCGCAATCGGTCACGGCAAAATGAAAGAGGGCGAACTCAGCGAAGTTTGGCGACAGATGCTTGAACAGGAGATTGATGTGCTTGTCTGCACGACAATTATCGAAACGGGTGTTGATTTGCCGAATGCCAACACCCTTATTATAGAAAATGCCGACTGTATGGGACTTTCGCAGTTGCATCAGCTCAGAGGCCGTGTGGGCAGAAGTTCACGAAGGGCATATGCCTACTTTACCTTCAGACGGAACAAGGTTCTCACGGAGATTCAGCAGAAAAGGCTTGCCGCAATCAGGGAATTTACAGAATTCGGCAGCGGCTTCCGCATTGCAATGCGTGACCTTGAACTGCGAGGTGCGGGCAATATTATGGGCGCACAGCAGCACGGGCATATGGAATCGGTCGGTTATGATATGTACCTCAAGCTTCTTGATGAGGCAGTAAGCGAGGAAAAGGGCGAGCAGAATGTCACAAAAGACCTCGACTGTCTTATTGATATTTCGGTTGACGCTCATATTCCAGAAAGCTATGTTGAAAGTCTTACACTTCGTCTTGATGTTTACCGCAGAATTGCCGATATCCGCAGTAATGAGGACGCAGACGATGTTATTGACGAGCTGCAGGACAGATTCGGCAAGATTCCGAACTCGGTTCTCGGACTTATCGACATTGCCCTTGTGCGTAACAAGGCTTACTCAATGGGTATTTACGAAATCAGACAGAACGGCACAACACTCATGCTCTTTGTAAACGAACTCAAATCCCCTCAGGTTGCCGACTTGCTCATTGCTTTGGGCGGAAAGGCAAAGCTTGTTGCCGGAGCAAAACCGTGCGTTGCGGTTGAGTGCAAAAACAGTTCCGCTCCGCTTGAAATCCTCACCAAAATTTTCGGTGTGCAGTAATTTTGCGGCATGAAGCCGTAATTTGTTAAGAAAAAACCTCCCGAAACTACAAAAATACTGTTTTTCGGTGGAAATTCTCAACAAAATTTTATAAAAATGTAGACAATGACGATTTTTTTGTGTATAATCGTAAGGTACATTATCCTGTGAAAGTGTGTTTGCAGGACACTTTGCATTTAATTTTTCAGAAGGACGGTAAAAAACTATGAAGCCTAATATCAAGGTTGGTTCATTTTTACTTGCAATTGTTATGATGTTCTCAGTTTTTGCAATTGCAGGTTGTACACCCACAACTCTTAACAAAGAATGGTCGTATAAGACAAGCGACAACGAGCTTGCCATCGGCGTTTATATCTACTCACTCAATGCAGCTTACAGTCAGGCTGAGTCATTTGCTAAAAAGCTTGACGATTATGATTCGACATCTGACAAGTGGCTTGATGAAAAAATCAAGGACGATGACGGCAACGAGCAGGTTGCAAGAGAGTGGATTAAAGATCAGGCTAAGAAAATGTGCCTCAGCTACCTCGTAGTTGACGAACAGCTTAAAAAGGAAAATGTAAACATCGGTCAGGCAACTCTTGACTCCGCAACAAATCAGGCTGAAACATACTGGAATGTCGGCCCGTATGCGTCACAGGGTTATGTAATGCCGATGAAGAAGCAGTATGAAAAGTACGGCGTTTCACTCGACAGCTTTGCATACTGCACAACTCTCTACAACACAAAGTATGAGGCTCTCTTCAAAGCAGTTTACGGCAAGGGCGGTTCAAAGGAAGTTTCCGACGCCGACCTTACAAAGTATTTCAAGGAAAACTATACGGACTACTCATATCTTCCCGTGAACCTTTATACATCAACAAAAGATGAGGCAGGTTCATCAAAGAATGTTGCAATGAGCGACAAGGAAATCAAGAAGGTTGAGGATCAGCTTAACGGCTACAAGAATGACCTTAACAAGGGCGGTTCTTTTGATGATGTTATTGCATCATACAAGAAGTCAAGCGGTTCGGGAACAGATTCTTCTGTTTCAAAGGTAGAAGTTCTCGACAAGAGCTCAATCGGTGACGAGCTTAAAGAGGCTATCGGCAAGCTTAAAACAGGCAAGGCTGAAACTCTCAAGGTTGGCAGCGGCGACAGCGCAATCTACTATCTCGTTTATAAGAAAGACGTCAGCAAGGATGTTGACAGCTATATCGGCAACGAATCAAACAGAGCCGGTGTACTTGCGTCAATGAAGTCAGACGAATTTTCAAAGTACATTGACAGTCTTGCAGAGAAACTCAAGTATGAAGAAAACACTTCGGTTATTGACAAGTATAAGCCCGAACTCTTCTTCGTTGCGGTTGAGCCTACAACATCGGCGTCAACAACATCGGCATCCGATAAAAGCTCAAAATAATTGATATCGGATATACAACAGACGCATTTTCAGATTATTCTGAAGAAAGGGGCTTTTATGAAAAAACATTCAAAGCTTTGCGCAATTTTTCTGACGGCACTTTTGAGCATTTCTGCTGTGAGCTTTTCCGTATCGGCAGTCGGTGAGGAGGTTGATCCCGGCGGAGATTCAAGCGTTATTGTTGATCCCGTAGAGCCGGAGCCCGAACCGGAACCATCACCGGAACCATCACCGGAACCATCACCGGAGCCTGAGCCTGAGCCGCAGCCACAGCCCGATCCTGTGTATCCGGATTCTTCGGACAGTTCATCATATGTAGATCCCGGCTATTCGTCAAGTGATTCGTCATATGACAACAACTATAACTATGACAGTAGCTATGACTACAACAATAACAGTTATGACAATAATTACAGCAGCAGTCAGACTTACTACTACTCTGAGCCGTCATATGTAGGCGGCGGTCAGTCCTATGTTGCTCCGTCAAATACTGCTCCGTCAGCGTCGCTCATCAAGTCTGACGATAACATTGACGAAAAAACTCTTTCAAGCAACGACTGGTCGGATATCGCAAAAAATCTTAAAAATACCGACACATCGAGTTCTGACGGTGATGACTTTAACTTCATCAAGAACAATAACAGCAAGGGTGACAACGGTCATTGGATGTTCTATGTTTCACTCGTTTTACTCTCACTCGGTGTTGCAGGCATTGTGTACTTTGTAATTTCAACTGTTCTCAACAGAAAGAAGAGAGTCACAGTCGGCGGCAGAAGTAACGCTCCAAAGAGCAAATCTGTACAGCCACAGCGTTACAGCAGTAACGATGATTATGCCGATGATTACTCGTCTTCAGGCAGAAAGTCAGAAAGACGCAGTAAGTACGATACTGCCGAAATTCAGCTTCCAAAGAACAGCCAAAAGGGCGGAAGAAGATACAAGTAATTAAATAACTTTATAAAACAAAAGCAGTTCCAAAATCGGAACTGCTTTTTTGTTTGACTGTGTAATTAAATTTTCGCATGACTTCTGTTTGAATGTCAAAATCAGTTTTTGTCGTACGGCTTTTTGTATGCCTCTTTGAACGGTTTTACAGTGCCGTCCTTTTCCTCAACGCTTACATTGTCAAGTGTTGCGTTGAACTGTGTGCGGATTTCACCGAGATATATTTTGTACAGCTCTTTCTGCTCTTTTTGCTCAGCCTCGGTAAGTCCCTGTTCCTTTTTCTTTTTTGCAAGCTCGTTAATTCTGTCAAGCATCTTTTTATCCATAAGTCAATCCTCCCGACCGTTATTTTGATTTTGAGAGCAATCTGCTCCAAAGCTATGATATCACACAATCAGCCAAAGTGCAAATTTTCGATTTGTCGGTTGAAAACAAAAATTTTTTGTGCTATCATTCAAATAAAGCCGTTATACGGCAAATTTTTTCGGCGGTGAATTATGGAAAATTTCAGCTTATTACACCCGACAAATTCAAATGCATCCTACAGAACTCTCAACAAAGAGGCGCTGAATGATTTGTCGGTTGATTATATATGTGATGCTCTCACAAAAGAGCAGTATGAACGCAACAGCATAAAGCAGCTGCTGATAAATATTACGGATGACGAGGAAGTTATAAAATATCGTTGCGATGTTTTTGAGGATTTTCTCCGTTTTCCGAAACTTCGTGATGATCTATCCGCACTCCTTGTAAAGCTGAACGATTTGCGTGAAATTGAGCGCTTTCAAAAGGATACCGAGGCATCTTCCTTGTGGCAGCTTGTAAACCGACTTCGTGAAATGGACGGCTATGTCGATTGCATTACAAGAATAAAAAACACGCTTGAAACAATTGAAGTAAAGTCGCAGGGTCTGCTTGAGCTCAAGAAAAATGTTCAGTCAATTTACAATGACAGCGGTTTTCCCAAACTAAAAAAGGATATAATAGATACGCTTGCAAAGGCTCAAAAGCTCAAGAGCATTACACTCGGTGTGAATCTTGACGATTTGCTCCGCCCAAAGAGTGTGGGTGTAATCTCACTCAATGACAAAGAATTTACCGACAGCGGTATTCTCAAAAGATTTATGAAGTTTACAAACCGTGACAGCGAACTGCACCACGGCAACGATGTTTCGGGATTTTTAAGCTTTCATCCGTCCAATCCGTCAACCTCGCAGTTCGGGCTGGGACAGTTTGTTGTGGGCGCTCAGCAGGATGTAAACCGCACTATGAACAGCTCGCTGACCGGCGCAGATCCTATGTCTGATGCACTCAAAAATGTTGTGACCGATATCCTCCGCAGAACCGTAAATGACATAAAATCAATGCTCAACAGATATGTCAATGTCAACGGCTACTCGTTCGTTTCGCTTATGCCCGAAATCATTTTCTATATTCGTTTTGCAGAGCTTTGTGATAAGATGAAAAAGAAAAATCTTCCGCTGTGCAAGGCAGAAGTTTTGCCGAAAGAGGACAGAAACTGCTGTCTTAGAGATGTTTACAACCTCAAACTAGGCATAAAATCGACAAACGGTGAGAATTTGGATATTGTCACAAACGATATTGATTTTAACGATGACAGGCGAATTTACATTCTGACAGGTCCGAACCGTGGCGGTAAAACCACGATTACTCAGGCGGTCGGACTTGCGTTTCTGCTTGCTCAGAACGGAATATATGTTCCTGCAACGCAGATGAAATTCAGCCCATGCGACAGCATTTTTACGCATTTTCCTGCCGATGAAAACGATACCGTTGACCTCGGCAGACTCGGTGAAGAAAGCAAAAGACTTGCCGAAATTTTCTCCTCGGCAAGCCGTTACAGCTTGCTTTTGCTCAACGAAAGCCTTGCAACAACCAATGTTGCCGAGGGCTTGTACATTGCCCGTGATGTTGTCAAATCAATGCGGTATCTCGGCACAAGGGCGATTTTTAATACCCATATGCACGATTTGGCTCGCAATCTTGACGAGGTGAACACAACCGTAAAGGGCGACAGCAAGATTGAAAGTCTGGTAACAGGTGTCGAAAACGGACAGCGTTCGTTCAAGGTTTTCATCGCTCCGCCTCAAGGTGTAAAAGCTATGCCAAAGACATTGCCGAAAAATACGGTGTAACCTTTGACAAAATCAAAAAACAGATTGATCGACAGCGTGTCGCTGCACCCGGTTCGGGAAGATAGTATGTAATATTAAAAGCATATTATGCCCGAGCGGAAGTTTTTTTAATTGAAAGTTGAAAATGGAAAATTGAAAATTGCGGTCGGGCAGACAGTTTGCAAAATGCAAAGCATTGTCGCCCGACTGTTTTTGTATATATGAAAGTTGTTAATATACTGTAGCGGCGGTCAGTGACCGCCATTTGTTTTGGTTGTGAAACCAAAACAATCGGTAGGGGCGTTCATTGGACGCCCGCACGGCGAGCCGCCGTTCCCAATTCGTGCAGATAGTTTGCAATATTAAAAGCATATTATGCCCGAGCGGAAGTTTTAATTAAATGTAAAATTGAAAATTACGGTCGGGCAGACAGTTTGCAAAATGCAAATCATTTTCGCCCGACTGTTATTGTATATATAGAAGTTGCGTTTAAATGTATGGGCGGATGCTACGGTGTTGCAATTATTTTGTTATATTCAGAAAATTCGTGTAAAAGAAAACGGAGTGCATTACGCACTCCGTTTTCTTACGCCCACAAAATAATAAAAAAAGAAGGAAATAGCTGTTTAATAAAGTAACAGTTTAACCTTGCAGGATTTCAAGTCATTTCCTGTAAACCGTTACCCTATGCGAATATTTTAACACTAACAGTAATAAAAGTCAAGACTGTTATACTATTTTTTGTTATTGATAGTAATAATATCGTTTAACTTTACACATTGAATAAATCATGTGTCTGAAACTTGTGCAGATTATCAAAAGAAGCCTGCCTGTCTGAAGAAGAAAATCCACAAAAACATCGTGAAACACGCTAAAACCGAAGTGAACACAACCGCCGCACCCGCAAGTTTGAAGTCGCTGTCCATTTGCTGAGCCATTGTGAATGACGAAACCGCACACGGCGATGCAAAAAGTCCGATAAGCGACACAAAGTCAACTCCTCTGATTCCTATAAGCGCCGCCGTACCCAGACAAAGTGCCGGCACAACAACAAGTCTTGCGATTATGCAGATTATGAGGTTGCGTGAACAGCCTTTTATGCTGTCAAATGTGACAGACGCACCGAGTACAATCAGCGCAAGCGGAGTTGCAACCGCCGCAATATCCGAAACCGTTTTGTCAATTGTTTCCGGAAGGCTTATATTGAACGCAACAGACAAAAGTCCGAGCACAGAGCCAATAATCAGCGGATTTTTGGCAATGCCTTTTAAAATTTTCAGCACATTTATCTTTTGCCCTCTGAAAATTTCAAGCGTGATGACGGCAAGCATATTGTAAATCGGAACAACAACAGCAACAAGCACGGCTGTCATGCCAAGCTTATCCTTGCCGAAAATATTCGCCGCAATCGGAAGTCCCATAAGGACAAAATTACTGCGGTAAATCGCCTGAATCATCGCACCACGGCTGTAATTTGACTTTTCAACAAGTAGTGTAAACCCGATTGACAAAAAGTAAATCGTGAACACGCCAATAACCGCAAAGGCAAGCAGCTTTGGGCTGAAAACGCTTGAAAAATCCGAGCCGTAGATGTTATTGAACATCAGAAACGGAAAAAATACATTGAAAACAATTTTGTTAAGCTGAGGCAGAAAGCTGTCCTGCAAAATTTTTAATTTTCTCACAAGAAAACCGATGAAAAGCATTATGAACATCGGCAGAACCGCATTAAGCGCAACGAAAAAGCTCTCCATAAAATCACCTCTTTTCAGCATACCACATTGCAAAAATTTTTTCAACAAAGCATATACCCGAAAATGTACATTTGTTCAAGTTGAAATATGTCGATTTGTGTGTTAAAATATTCTGTAAATGATTTAAAATGAAACAACGAGGTGTGTCCATGAAAAAATGTGAATTCTGCGGAAAACAGATATCGTATTTTGACCAGTATTGTGATGATGAGTGTCATATTAAAGCAAATAAATTTTACGAAAAGGGCGAGCGTTTTGGCAAGCTGTTTGCGGTAATCAATATGATTTGTGTGTTCGGAATTCCAATCGGACTTTTTATGCTCTCGTTTACAAGAGAGGTCGGTCTTACCGTCGCACTTGCAAGCTGTGTAATTCTCGGAATTATGCTCATTATTCTTCCGTTTCCCACGGAAAATATGATTTCAAAATTCAAAATTCAGAAAGCTGTAAAAATCACAAGAATGATCGGCGGTGCGGTAATTTTCCTCGGAGTGCTGATTTTGCTCCTTGCATTGTTAATTAAATTCTGATTTAAATTGAATAAAACGAAAAATTGCGTCAATACTATTTTCAGCAAATACAAAGGAGGACTTTGAATGCTCGATAAAATAGCATTGACGCTTCTTATTATCGGCGGACTCAACTGGGGAAGTGTCGGCATTTTTCAGTTTGATCTTGTTGCATGGATTTGCGGCGGACAGACAGGAATCATAAGCCGTATTGTTTATATCCTTGTCGGACTTTCCGCAATCTGGTGCATTACACTTTTATTCAGGGACACAAGTGACACCGTGACGGACGGAACAGTTACCAATTCGTAGATTTTATGAATTATTGTAATGTAGGGGCGAACCGTGTTCGCCGGCCGTGTGTGTTGCACACGGTTGAACGCAATGCGTTCAAATTTAAAAATACGGATAAGAAATAACCATAAACAAAAAACAGGCTGTCATATGACAACCTGTTTTCTTATGTAATATTTACTGCGTGGCAGATTTATTTCAATTAAAGTGCCTCAACAATGGCTCTTGTATCTCTTGCGATAACCATTTCTTCGTCGGTTGCAATGAGTTCAACTCTGATTGCAGAATCAGGAGTTGAGAGTGTGCCTGTAACACCGCATGTAGCCTGCTTGTTGAATTCCTTATCCAACTTAACGCCAAGGCATTCAAGATAGTCGCAAACCTTTTCACGGAGCATAGGCTGGTTTTCACCGATACCTGCCGTGAATACGATGCCGTCACAACCGCCGAGCGCTACATAATAGCTGCCGATGTACTTTGCAATCTGGTAGTAAAGCATTTCGTGGGCAAGGTGAGCTCTCATATTGCCGTCTGCTTCGGCTGCACAAACATCACGGTCGTCAGACGAAACGCCTGAAATGCCCAAAAGACCCGATTCCTTGTTGAGAATCTTTGACATTTCCTCGGGAGTGAGATGCTCTTTTTCAGCGATAAATGTGATAACAGACGGATCAAGTGAACCTGAACGGGTACCCATCATAAAACCACCGAGAGGAGTAAGTCCCATTGTAGTGTCGATAACCTTACCGCCCTTTACGGCTGTGATTGAAGAACCGTTGCCGATGTGACAGGTAATAAGCTTGAGCTCTTCCTTTTTTCTGCCCATAAGGTCAGCCATTTTTTCGGAAACATAACGGTGAGATGTGCCGTGAAAGCCGTACTTTCTTACACCGAACTTTTCATAATATTTGTAAGGCACTGCATACATAAATGCTTTTTCGGGCATTGTCTGGTGAAAAGCAGTATCAAAAACCGCAACCTGCGGAACTTTCGGACCGAAAACTCTTGTGCAGGCCTCAATGCCCTGAAGGTGTGCAAGGTTGTGAAGAGGTGCAAGAGGAGCAAGCTCTCTGATTTTGTTGATTACCGAGTTATCTACAAGCACCGACTTGTCAAAGTACGCACCGCCCTGCACAACTCTGTGACCTACGGCGGAAACCTCGGACAAATCGCTGATTGCACCGTATTCGGGATCTATGAGTGCATTTTTAACAGCCTCAAAAGCCTGAGTGTGATTAAGCATCTGTGTTTTGCGGTTGATTTTTTTGCCGTCGGGTGTTTTAAAACCAATGAAAGCACCGTTCTGACCGATTCTTTCACAGTTACCCTTTGCGAGAACTGCCTCGTTGTCAGTATCAATAAGCTGGTACTTGAGCGAGGAACTGCCTGCGTTGATTACGAGAATTTTCATTACAATCGTCCCCTTTGGTAGTTGTTTTCAGTTTAAAATATAAGAAATATATTTGCCTGTCGTCATATTTATACTATAATGTAAATCAGAAAAAGACTTTTCAAAATTGACAGGTCACACATACATATGATACTCCAAATTATGTATGTTTTCAAGTGTTTTTTACAATATGTATGCGAAATAAAGGCTTCGGAGGAATAGTTATGGCAACAGCTGTCATCTGCGAATTCAATCCGTTTCACAACGGTCATAAATATTTGCTCGAAAGTGCAAAAAATGTGCTTAAAGAGCCGGTCATAGCAATTATGAGCGGCAGCTTTACCCAGCGTGGTGAGGTTGCCGTGTGCGACAAATTTGTCCGTGCAAAATCTGCCCTTGAAAACGGTGCGGATTTGGTGCTTGAACTGCCCGTTGTGTTCTCACTTTCGGGGGCTGAGGGCTTTGCAAAGGCAGGTGTTGCGATTGCGTCGGCTTTTGAATGCACAAATCATCTTGCTTTCGGCAGTGAAAGCGGTGACTGCGAACTGCTCAAAAAATCCGCAAACGCTGTTTGTGATGAAAGGGTACAGGCCCTTGTGCGTGACGGAATGAAAAACGGCGGATACTACCCCCGTGAACTTGAAAATGCCGTCAAAACGGTTTTCGGTGATGAGATTTCGTCCGTACTCTGCGAACCTAACAATATTCTTGGCGTTGAGTATATAAAGGCATTGAACGGTACGGGTGTTGAGCCGTTCTCGGTTGCAAGAACAGGTGTTGCACACGACAGCCGAATTGCGGGCGAGGGCTTTGCGTCTGCGTCACACATAAGAGAAATGTTGCGTAACGGTGAAAATGCGAAGAAGTACGCTCCGTACATTCCCGATGAAATCACATTCCCCGAAAATCTTGACAGACCGTTACTGTACCGCCTGCGTACTATGACAAGAGAGGATATTGCAAAACTGCCCGATGTGGGTGAGGGGCTTGAAAACAGAATTGCCGATGCGGCAGTGCGTTGCAGTACCTCATCAGAAATTGCCGACCTTGTAAAGACAAAGCGCTACACTCATGCACGCATACGGAGAATACTCGCCTGTGCATTGCTCGGAATTGAAAAAGCTCATACGCAAATCCCGATTGAGTATGTCCGTGTTTTAGGCTTTACAAACGAGGGTGCGGAATTGCTCAAAGACTGCCGACTGAATATTGTCACCTCAGCAAGCAACGGTATCAGAACAGGCGGCAACACAAAGGCATTGCTTGAAAAGGACATTTTAGCCTACGATATTTCGGCACTTGCGTATGAAATTCCAAAAAGGAGCGGTCTTGATTTTACGACGCCTATTGTGAAAATATGACATTGGTCGATTGATTCGTCAATGATATGCCGAAAACGGCAGTTTCTGAGGATTTTTCTTACATTTTTTACCGCAAAAAACAGCGGATTTTACGGGATTTTTATCTTTTTTGTGAGAAGTGCAACAATAAGTGTGTAATCTTTTTGTAATTATTATTGAACCCGATAAAAGTAGAAAAATGGTCAAAAAAACATTGACAAATATTTAACAAAGATGATAAAATAGAATCAATCGAGAATTAGCTAAATTCTGAAACAACAATTGAAAGGATCCAGAAAAATGAAAAGAATTCTTTGCTTTCTGATGGCGTGCACAATGTGCGCATCAGCAGTGGTCGGACTCTCGGGATGCGGTTGTGACGACAACACATCATCAAACAGCAGTAAGCCCGGCTACAAGGTTGAGCCGACAGAGCCTGACCTTACAAACGGAGATTTCGGATTTTTCATTATCAATCAGGAAGAACTTATGATTACAAAGTACACAGGTTCTGACACGGTTATTGAAATTCCCGAAAGCTACAAGAACTACAAAGTTACCGTAATCGGTGCAAGCGTGTTCAATAACTCCAAAATTACGGAAGTAACAATTCCGTCAAGTATCAAGCAGATTGAAGATTATGCTTTTTCAAGCTGTCACAGCCTCACAAAGGTAAATCTTACCGAAGGTCTTGAAATCCTTAACAACAGCGTGTTCTTTAACTGCTCTGAGTTAAGAGAAATCAAGCTTCCGAGTACACTCAAAGAAATCGGACCGAGAGCTTTTTCGGGTGCGGCACTTAACAATGTTGTCCTTCCCGACAGCGGTAAACTTACAAAGATTGATGAATATGCTTTTTATCAGTCGCGTGAGCTTACAGACATCACAATTCCGGCTTGTATTACAAGTATTCCCGACAATGTATTCGCTGAATGCAGTAAGGAAGTTACAATCCACGGAGCAAGCGGTTCATATGCCCAGAGCTATGCTAAGAAAAACAACCTTAAATTCAAGGCTGACTTAGGCAGTTCTTCAAAAAAGGCAACAAAGGCAACAAAGGCAAGCGGTAAGGCTGCCGAGAAAGCCGAGTAATTGAGGCAAATTAATTTGATATCATTTTCAGCTTTGCTGAATCTAATATAATTATGCAAGATAAGAGGTAGATTAAATGAGTACAAAAGAGTATCCTATCGTAGATAACGCAGAAAGCTTTGAAGCTGCCCTTGCAAGAGTAAGAGAAGCTCAGAAAATTTTTGCTACCTACACACAGGAGCAGGTTGACAAGATTTTTCTTGCTGCCGCTACTGCTGCTAACCAGATGAGAATTCCGCTCGCTAAGATGGCTGTTGAAGAAACAGGCATGGGCGTTGCAGAAGATAAGGTTATCAAGAACCACTTCGCATCTGAGTATATTTACAATGCTTACAGAAATGTTAAGACTTGCGGCGTTCTTGAGGAAGACAAGGCTTACGGCATTAAGAAGATTGCTGAGCCAATCGGTGTAATCGCTGCCGTTATTCCTACAACAAACCCAACTTCAACCGCTATCTTCAAGACACTCGTTTGTCTTAAGACAAGAAACGGTATCATCATCAGCCCACATCCCCGTGCTAAGAAGAGCACAATTGAGGCTGCCAAGGTTGTTCTTGAAGCTGCTGTTAAGGCAGGCGCTCCGGAGGGTATCATCAGCTGGATTGATATTCCTTCACTCGAACTCACAAACACACTTATGCAGGAAGCTGACTGCATCCTCGCAACAGGCGGCCCCGGCATGGTTAAGGCTGCTTATTCATCAGGTAAGCCTGCACTCGGTGTTGGCGCCGGTAACACACCTGCTATCATTGATGAAACAGCTGACATTTTACTCGCAGTTAACTCAATTATCCACTCAAAGACATTTGATAACGGTATGATCTGTGCTTCAGAGCAGTCTGTTATCGTTGAAAAGAAGATTTACAGCAAAGTTAAGAAGGAATTCAAGGCTCGTGGCTGCTACTTCCTTAACGAGGAAGAGACAGAGAAGGTTAGAAAGACTATCATCATCAACGGCGCTCTTAACGCTAAGATTGTTGGTCAGAAGCCTGTTACAATCGCAGCTTTTGCAGGTGTAACAATTCCTGAGGAAACAAAGGTTCTTATCGGTGAGGTAGAATCAGTTGACATCAGCGAAGAGTTTGCTCACGAGAAGCTTTCTCCTGTACTCGCTATGTACAAGGCTGAAGATTTTGAAGATGCTATTGCAAAGGCTGAGCATCTTATTGCTGACGGCGGTTACGGTCACACATCTTCACTTTATGTTGACGCTGTAAACGAAAGAGCAAAGATTGACGAGTTCGCATCAAGAATGAAAACTTGCCGTATCCTTGTTAACACACCTTCTTCACAGGGTGGTATCGGTGACCTTTACAACTTCAAGCTTACTCCTTCACTCACACTCGGCTGTGGTTCATGGGGCGGCAACTCTGTTTCTGAGAATGTTGGTTGCAAGCACCTTATCAATATTAAGACAGTTGCCGAGAGGAGAGAAAATATGCTTTGGTTCAGAGCACCTGAAAAGGTTTATATCAAGAGGGGCTGTATGCCTGTAGCTCTTCAGGAACTCAAGGATGTAATGGGTAAGAAGAGAGCATTCATCGTTACTGACTCATTCCTTTATAAGAATGGCTACACAAAGCCAATCACAGACAAGCTCGATGAAATGGGCATCACATATACAACATTCGCAGATGTTGAGCCTGACCCATCACTTATTTCAGCTCAGAAGGGTGCAGAGGCTATGCGTAAGTTTGAGCCTGACTGCATTATCGCACTCGGCGGCGGTTCAGCAATGGATGCCGGCAAGATTATGTGGGTTCTCTATGAGCATCCGGAAGTTGACTTCCAGGATATGGCTATGCGTTTCTGCGATATCCGTAAGAGAGTTTACACATTCCCGAAGATGGGTGAGAAGGCATACTTCATTGCTATCCCAACATCATCAGGTACAGGTTCTGAGGTTACTCCTTTCGCAGTTATCACAGACCAGAATACAGGCGTTAAGTATCCGCTTGCTGACTATCAGCTTATGCCTAAAATGGCAATCGTTGATGCTAACAACATGATGAGCGGTCCTAAGGGACTTACAGCTGCATCAGGTATCGACGCTGTTTCTCATGCACTTGAGGCTTACGCTTCAATGATGGCTACAGATTTCACAGACGGTCTTGCACTCCGTTCACTCAAGCTTATCTTCGAGTATCTCCCTGCTTGCTATGACAACGGTATGAACGAGCCTGTTGCTCGTGAGAAGGTTGCTCACGCTGCTACAATGGCAGGTATGGCATTCGCTAACGCATTCCTCGGTGTTTGTCACTCAATGGCTCATAAGCTCGGTGCTTTCCATCATGTACCGCACGGTATTGCTAACGCACTTATGCTTGAGCAGGTAATCAGATTCAACTCAGCAGAAGTTCCTGCTAAGATGGGTACATTCCCACAGTATGATCACCCGCACACACTTGCTCGTTATGCTGAAGTAGCTCGTTACCTCGGTCTCGGCGGCAAGAACGATACAGAGAGCGTTGAAAACCTTATCAAGGCTGTTAACGACCTCAAGGCAAGAGTTGGCATCAAGAGCTCTATCAAGGATTATGTTCCGGACGAAGAGGACTTCCTCAACCGTCTTGACGCTATGACAGAGCAGGCATTTGATGACCAGTGCACAGGTGCAAACCCAAGATATCCGCTCTTCAAGGAAATCAAGCAGATGTACCTCAATGCTTACTATGGCAACAACAGCGAGACTGTTTAATCTATCTCGTAAAGCATAATTACAAAACACCCTGCCCCCGTGGCAGGGTGTTTTGTTGTATATGGATAATACCGCAATTTTCCATTTTCAACTTTCAATTTAAATAAATCTCCTCTTGGGCGTAATGTGCTTTTAATATTACAAACTATTATGCACAATACACAAAAGAATGTTAAAAATTTCACGAATATTTAGTTAAAAGTTTAACGAATTTTTATGCACTTCGCATAAAATATCTTGCTCTTTTTGTTTGAAAGGTAAAAAATATTTTATTTGCATTTGCTAAATGCACAAAGAAAATTAAAATTATTTTGTTATTTTTACACTATACTAACCCCTGAAATTGTTGTATAATATAACCGAAGCAATGAAAGATTGCTTGATAAATTTTTAATATTTTAAAGCGAAAGGGGCTTTATTATGAAATTAGATACAGTTCTTGCAAAAAGAGAGAACAAGGTAGTTTATAAAGACGGTGCGCTTGCAGCCAAAGTTTTTGACGAGTGTTATCCGAAATCAGATATTCTTAACGAGGCTCTTAATCAGGCGAGAGTTGAGGAAACAGGACTCAATATTCCGAAAATTGAAGAGGTTACAAAGATTGACGGAAAATGGGCAATCATCTCCACCTTCATCGAGGGCAAAACTCTTGCGGAGCTTATGGCAGAGCATCCCGAAAAAGAGGACGAATACCTCAATCTCTTTGTTGACATTCAGGTTAAAATCCTCAGCCAAAAAGCACCGTTGCTTAACAAACTTAAGGATAAGATGAAACGCAAAATCAGCGAAACCGACCTTGACGCAACAACAAGATATGAGCTTGAAACCCGTCTTAACGGTATGCCGAACCACACAAAGGTTTGTCACGGCGATTTCAACCCGAGTAATGTTATCATTGACGAGTCGGGTACACCGTATGTTATTGACTGGTCACACGCAACACAGGGTAACGGTTCAGCTGATGCCGCAAGAACTTACCTCTTGTTCCGTTTGAATCATCAGGAAGAGCTTGCAGAAAAGTATATGAAGCTTTACTGCACAAAGACCGACACAGCCCGTCAATATGTTGACCGCTGGCTTCCGATTGTAGCCGCATCACAGTCTGTTAAGGGCAAACCCGAAGAGAGAGAGTTCCTTCTCAAATGGGCAAGTGTTTGCGAATACCAGTAATGCCGTATAAATGTATTTTTAATTCATATTTTACTCAGCAAAATTTCATTTTGAAATTTTCTCTCCTCTGTTTTTTTCATAATTGTATTACGGAAACCGAATAAAAGCAGCTCCCGCTCCAAATGCTTGGTGCGGGAGCTGCTTTTTTAATGCGAAATTTATGTTGACGGTACGCTGTAAATATTACAAAAGGTTACAAATTTTGTAATATTTCGCTTTAATTTGGTGCTTGAAATGAAGATTTTGTGAGTGAAACTGCATCAAATTTTCTGAATTAGCAAAAAAATACGGGCTTTGGGGTTGATTTTTTAAAAGAGTGATGTTATAATGGTTACAATGTTGTTATCAAGGTGTAACCTGATTTGTAATTTACTGTCAGATTTGGTAACAATTTTTCGGTCAAATCTTCCGTACAGATTAAAACGGACTGTACTTTGACTCTCAGATAAAAATGGAGGTAATTAACGATGCAGAGAATAAAAAAGATTACTGCAATCATTCTGAGTGTTCTCACACTTTCAAGTGTATGCGTATTCGGTTCTTCATTTTCTGCCGGTGCAAAAGGCACGGGTGCAGGTCTTGCAGAATGGGCACTCAATGCCTATAACAGCGGATGGTCATATGTTTACGGCGGTTCAACCCCCGGAGCAGTTGACTGTTCAGGTCTTATCTATTCATATGCCGGCGGCGAAAGATGCGGTAATCCACAGCTTGAAACAGCTACCGAAACAGGTTCGGTAAGTGCAGGCATTCCTAATGTTCACGGTCTTGGACTTTGGCGTCCCGGTCATGTCGGTGTCTATGTCGGCAACGGTATGGAGGTTGACGCAAGAGGTGATGAATACGGTGTTTGCTATGAGGCAATCGGCGGTTATAACAATTGGACATACTGGTTCAAGCTTGCCGCAGTTTCATATGTAACAAACGGTTGGGAAAGCTTTAACGGCAACTACTACTACTACGAAAACGGCGAGTACATTGTAAATACTTCAAGAACAATTGACGGTACTACATATTACTTTGATTCACAGGGCAGATCGAGCAAGACTCCTTCAAACACTTCTTCAAGCAGTTCGTCGGGTTCAAGCTCATCAGGCTCATCAGGTTCTTCAAGTTCATCAGGCAGCTCATCATCTTCAAGCAACACACCGAGTGTTTACAAGAACGGTTCATCGGGTGCTGAGGTAAAGAAGATTCAGCAAAGACTTGCTGACCTCGGCTATTATGACGGTGCAGTTGACGGTTACTTCGGTGACGCAACAGAAGAGGCTTATAAGGCATTCCAGAAAGCCGCAGGTCTTACAGTTGACGGTATTGCAGGCGATTCGAGAAATACACTTTATTCGGAGAATGCTCCCGAAGCTCCAAAAGCCGATACAACAACAAAGACTGAGGACAAGCCCGAAGAAGAAACAACTGCTCCCACAGAGGCGACAACAGAGCCTGTAACAAAGGCAGTTCAGTATCAGAACGGTGACGAAAACGATAAAGTAACTGCAATTCAGCAGCAGCTTATAAAGCTCGGCTACTTTGCAATGGATGCAACAGGCTACTACGGTGAATATACAGCGCAGGCCGTTGCAAATTTCCAGAATCAGAATTCACTCGATTCAACAGGTATTGTTGATGAGAAAACATACAACGCACTGTTCAGCGACAACGCAGTTGCAAACCCAAAAACAGAGGTTGTAAGCGGCGAGGTTTCTCCGGCTGTTTCAGCCGCTCCGATTGAGATGCCTTCTTCAACAGGTGCGTCGCAGTTCATTCTTTCAAATGAAAAGAATCAGAACTACTCGGACACAGCGTCAAGCGTTGCCGTTCAGTCCGTAAAGTCTGCCGACAAGGCTCTTGCAAAGTCAAATGCCGCAAGCACACCGACTCTTGTTGCCGCAGTTCAGAGATCCGCAAATGTAGGTCTTTGGTTTGTGCTTGTTGCAGTTATCCTCGGCGCAATTGCTTTTGTATTCTTCCTTCGTGACAGAAAGCTTTCAAGATATTCAAGATATGTCGCAAGAAAGAAAAAAAGAGCCACCAAAGCCGAACTTGACGCAAGATGGTAATTGATATATAATCCGATTATTAAACAGTCGATTGCAAAGCAGTCGGCTGTTTTTGCTTAATTAAAAATGGAAAATTGTGGTCGGCGGTGTGCCACCGCAATCTATTCGAGAAGATACTCGGATAAAGGAATTGCATCAGATGCCCGAATACGGCATTGATGCAATTTTTGCTTTATATTGCTTTATATGAAAGTAAATGTATACTTGTAGGGGTAGCCTTGCGACCGCAGGTAAAGGCAGAAATTGTATGCCAAAACAAATTTTATAAATGCCGCAAACCCGTAGGGGCGTTCATTGGACGCCCGCATTGATGAAACTATTTGTTTTATTAAAATGTTTTGATGTGATGAAAATTATGGATTGTTTGTAGCGGCGAACCGTGTTCGCCGCTACGAATTGTTTCGTGTTTGCACACAAAACAAATGGCGGTCACTGACCGCCGCTACGGGTTGACAATTACTTTATGACATTTATTATGTTTTGCATTTATCATACATTCGTGTTAAAATACAAGATGAAAAAGTGTGTGGAAAGAAAGCGGTGACTGTTAATGAAAAAATCCGAAAAACCAATCGGCAAAATAAAAGTCAAAAAGTCGATTTTCAAAAGGCTTTTCTTTCACATACTTGTGCTGTTTATTTTGGCGGTGATTGTTTCGGGTACGCTCAATTGCATTGAAAACATTCAGCGCACAAGGCGGTTTACACGACAGCTGACCGAAAGTGCGTCAAAGGTTGCAACAGAAACTTTTGAACGCTGCGATATAAACGCATTGCTTGATAATCCCGATTCCGAAGAATATCGGAAAGCCGTTAAGACCTTGAGGTGGATTTGTCAGACGAATCACCTTGAATATATGTACATTTACATTCCGAATTTTGACGAAAACAAGGTTACATATGTTATGACTGTTGCTGATGATGACAGCGAAAACGAGAATGCTTAAATGTGAGAAGTGCAGGTGCAGAGGTTGACCACAGCTTGTGGGATGCTGAAAAAGAGGCGTGGGAAAATCCTAACCTTGTCACGGCTTACGAATATCAGAACGACAGCTTCGGCAGTTTTTACACGGCATTTTCAGCAGTTCAAGGCAATGACGGCAAGCCTGTTGCATTAATCGGTGCGGACTATTCGCTGACGCAGATTTATACGGAAATCATTTTCTATACTGCAATGCGAGTTCTTGCGTTGTTTGTTGTGCTGGCAATTGTATTCTTGCTTGTAATGCGGTTTGTCAGAAAAAAGATGTATAATCCGATACTTTTGATTTTTGAAAAAATTCGAGGATACTTTTCCGACAAGGCTGACGGCACAAATACAAAGAAAGCGTTTGTGCCGATAAAACTCGGCTCTGACGATGAAATTCAGCTTTTGGCTGATTATTTCAACGATATGGCTCACGATGTAGAAACTTATGTTGAAAAAAATTCCGCCCTTGCTAGTGAAAAGGCTAAAAATGAAACCGAGCTTGAGGTTGCAAGGCGGATTCAGTACGGAATAATTGCGAGAGAAAAGAATGTTGCCTTTGCCGATTGCTTTGATGTTTCGGCAAGAATGGAGTCTGCAAGACAGGTAGGCGGCGATTTTTACGATTGCTTTGCATTGCCTGACGGCAGAATATGTGCAGTAGTCGGTGATGTGTCGGGCAAGGGTGTTGCGGCGGCAATGTTTATGGCTTTTGCAAAAACTCTTATCCACGAAAAAATGACCGAAAATGCAGAACCCGACAGGGCATTTGAAGAAATCAACAGGGAACTCTGTTCGTCAAATCCCGAGGGAATGTTTGTAACTGCATTCGCCGTGATTTTTGACAAAAACAGCGACAGCTTTTTGTACATAAATGCAGGTCATAACAAGCCTGTTACGGTGAGCAACGGCAAGGCGAAATTTTTAGAATGTAAGCCGTGTATAATGCTCGGTGTGTTTGATGATGCAAGATATGTTGTGAACAGCGCTGAATTTGGAAACGGTGATATAATCTGCCTTTACACCGACGGTGTGAATGAGGCAACAAATGCGGATAATGAATTTTTCGGCAACGAAAGACTTGTGTCTGCCTGTCAAAATGCCGAACAGACTGCAAAAGGTGTGTGTGACGGAGTTTATGACGCTTTGACTGACTTTACCGAAAATGCGGAGCAATTTGACGATATAACAATTGTTGCAATAAAAAACAGCAAAAACAGAGATTGAAGGGTTATGAATGTTTAAATCGGAAAACAATCAGATTACAATAGACCAGGTGAGAAAGCTTGACGAGGAATATACTCTTGTCGATATCCGAGATGAAATTTCGTTTGAATACGGTCACATTGACGGTGCAAAGAATATTCCGCTTGCAAAAATCAAAGAGGACAATTCACTTTTGCCAAAAGACAAGCTTGTTGTCCTCTGTTGCAAAAGCGGTCAGATAAGTGACGAGCTTGCAGAAAATCTGCGTGATGACGGATTCAATGCCGTGAATCTTGAGGGCGGTTATTACAGTTGGTTGAGAAGTCAATTCGAGAATGAGGACTATGCAACCGATGTTGAAAAAAGCATCCGCAAAAAGTTCAGCAAGACGATTTGGAGCAGATTTACTGCGGCGATAATCGAGTACAAGCTTGTTGAGCCGAACGATAAAATTGCCGTCTGCATTTCGGGGGGCAAGGATTCAATGCTGATGGCAAAGCTTTTTCAGGAGTTGAAAAGACACAATAAATTTCCGTTTGAGCTTGTTTTTCTTGTAATGGACCCGGGCTACAGCGTTGAAAATCGTGATGTAATCGAGAGCAACGCCCGTAGGCTGAACATTCCTATAACTGTTTTTGAAACAGATATTTTTAATTCTGTTTACAATGTTGACAAATATCCCTGCTACCTTTGCGCAAGAATGAGGAGAGGTTATCTCTACAAAAAGGCAAAGCAGCTCGGCTGTAATAAAATCGCACTCGGTCATCACTATGACGATGTTATAGAAACTATTCTTATGGGTATGCTCTACGGCGGTCAGGTTCAGACGATGATGCCGAAACTCCACAGCACAAACTATGAGGGAATGGAACTTATCCGCCCTCTCTACCTCGTTCGTGAGGCTGAAATCAAGCATTGGCGAGATTACAACAAGCTGAATTTCATTCAATGTGCGTGCCGTTTTACGGACACTTGCACAACCTGTTCGCCAAACAGCAACACAGGCTCAAAACGACAGGAAATCAAACAGCTTATCGCAAATCTGAAGAAAATCAATCCCCAGATTGAAAGCAACATTTTCCATAGCGTTGAAAATGTCAACCTCGATACGATTATTTCATATAAACAAGGCGATAATAAAGTTTCGTTTCTGGACAGATATGATGATATGGGGAAGGGCAAGTAATTAAAAATTGAAAATTGAAAATTGAAAATGAATGTCGGGAAGACAGTTTGCAAAATGCAAAGCAATGTCTTCCCGACTGTTTTTGTTTGTGTAAAAGCTGTTGTTTAAATGTAGGGGAGAACCGTGTTCTCCCGTTAGTAACGGTAGAAATTATATTTAAAAACAAACTTTATAAATTCGACAAAGCAATTGTTATACTGTAGCGGCGAACAGTGTTCGCCAATCGAAACGATTGTAAAATCGGTTCGACTTAATACAAATCGTTTGTTATATGAAATTTATATTTGCTATTTACCAAAAAAATTGGTTTTGCTTGATTTGTGTTTGCACACAAATCAATTGGCGAACTGTGTTCGCCGCTACAAATGAATAGATAATTCTCATTACACCATAATATTTTGTTAAAACATAAAATTTCTGCAATGGTGGTGGTCACTGACTGCCGCTACTACTGATTTTTTTCTTCTTTTATTATGACTGCGATATTTTCAACAATTTCTGCAATTCGCAATTGTTGTGTGTCAGGAATTTGTTTTAACGCTTCTTCAATTCGCATTTTTGCCTGATTATTAGTTGGCGATGAGTCGATTTTGGAATCAAAACAAATAAGTTCATTGATTGTTATACCGAGCGCACAGGATATTTTATACAGTGTGTCTATTGTGGGACACTTTTCACCTCGTTCAAGTCTGCCGAGATATGCAGGATAAAGACCTGCCGACATAGCAAGATTTTCTTGGCTTATATCAATTTTTAAACGATATTTCCGAATGTTTTGTCCTATCTTTTTGTTAAGTTCGGTGCGTTCCATATGCTTCATCCTGCTCTTTAGGGTACTTTTTAATTATACTAATACACATTTATTTTGCACACAATGTAATAAAAAGCATAAAATATGCACTATAGTGTTGACAATGCCTATACTATAGTATATAATCTTATTGTAATCGTTAATTGAACATTGTTGAAAAACAAATTAAAGCAACAAATAATATATTATGAATTGAGGAGAGAATTATGTATTGTCAAAAGTGTGGAAAACAAATTGATGATGGAAGTGATTTTTGCAAATACTGCGGAAGTAAAATAAATGGAGAGATGGTATCAAGAAATAATTTTGTTGTACAAAGACAAAGCACAGAGCATACCAAAAGCAAAGCAGAATTTATTAGTGATTATAGAGCAAAACATTCTGAACGAATGGTATATACTGTACTTTTTATAATTTTTGAAATTGTTGCAACGATTGTTTTTATTATGAATGTTTCAAGTTATATCGATTATCATCGTGATGATAATCTTATTGGAATGATTATATCTGTGTTCATAGAAGTGATTGCAATTATATTTGCTTGTGCAATAAAAAAATATGATTCAACTGCTGAACAGGAATATAATAAATATCGTATGATTAATGATTCATCAAATCAAAGAAATTCTTCTTGGCGCTGTCAAAAATGTGGTGCGTATAATGACGGAACCAGTTTGTATTGTGCTCGTTGTTCTTGTGAGAAACCATATGTTATAACCGGAAACAGTAATAAGATAAATAAAAGTGTGCATAGAGCAGATGTTTGGATATGTCCAAATTGTGGCAGAGAAAATCAAAACTATGTTGGCTCTTGCGGATGTGGAGAGGTAAAACCAAAATGAAAAAACTTATTATTTTAATAACAGCTATGTTTATTATTTTACTGACCTCTGCCTGCGGAAAAGTAGAAAATACAGAAAGCTCCGTCGTGATTACAGACGCTGATGCTAAATATATTGAACTTGTTTATGATAATATTGAAAATTGGGATGTTACAAAGGACGATAGCGGAAAAACATTTTCAATAGATAAAATCAGTTTTTTTAATTTTGCCAACGGAGAACAAATGGCATTTTACATCAATTACCCAATCGGAGGTTATTATGGATGCGGTTATTATCTTAATGTTGACGATGGTACAATGGAGAAAATAACTTATGATATATATGACCACGATATTAAGGAGTGGAGCACTTCATATATGATAAAAAACGCAACAGATGGAACAGATTGGAACAGTGATGCAGATAAAGACGAAAAACATTCAGTTATCAAAGAAGCCTTTGAAAACTATCTAAAGTCAAAACGAGAATAAGGGTGTTCAGGTACATAAACATAAAAACGGCATAACCGATTAAATTTCGGTTATGCCGTAATTTTTCACTCAGATTCCAGTTGCTAATAGTAGAAATTATATTTAAAAACAAGCTTTATAAATTCCGCAAAACGATTGTTATACTGTAGCGGTGGACCGTGTTCGCCAATCGAAACGATTGTAAAATCGGTTCGATTTAATCCAAAGCATTTATTATATAAAATTCATATTTACAAATATTTACAAAAAATTGGCTTGCTTATTTTGGCTGTTCAACCAAAACAAACGGTAGCCTTGCGACTGACGGTATAGGTGAATGGTGGTTTACCCACGCTGTTTAAAACCATACACCGTGTCGGGTGTTGCATTGAGATGTAAAAAATAGCCCGAAAAGGAAAATAATTCTTTTCGGGAAATAAAACCTGTAAAAATATAAAAAAGTCAGTAAAATCCGAAAAAAATCCGAAAATTCTCTTGACTTATTGATTATTTCAATATATAATAATAAAATGTACCATAATGGGGATATGTACCGAAGAGGTCGGGAAAATCCGCAAAAAACTTTATCCGACAAGGGGATATTATCACAAAAATCCTTTTGTGTCAAGAGCTTTTTATGAGCAGATTTTCAGTACCGCTTGCCCCGTTTCATAGATTTTTTAAGGAGTGATACGCCTATGGTTAATGTCAAACCCGTAAAGCTTGGCAACACCGAAAGAATGAGTTTTGGTAAAATCGATGAAGTAATTGATATGCCTAATCTTATCGACATTCAGAAAGCGTCATACAAATGGTTGCTTGACGAAGGTCTTAAAGAAGTATTTAAAGATGTTTCGGGCATTACCGATTATCAGGACAACCTTGTTCTCGATTTTATCGACTACACACTTGATGTTGATCACCCGAACTACAGCGTAATTGAGTGTAAGGTTCGTGATGCAACATATTCAGCTGCTCTCAGAGTAACCGCAAGACTTTTGAACAAATCAACGGGTGAAATCAAAGAGAGCAATGTATTTATGGGCGATTTCCCGCTGATGACCGCAAGCGGCACATTCGTTATCAACGGTGCTGAGCGTGTTATCGTTTCACAGCTTGTAAGAAGCCCGGGCGTTTACTATAAAATGGATCACGATAAAACCGGTAAGGAACTGTATTCAACAACAGTTATCCCGAATCGTGGTGCATGGCTTGAGTATGAAACCGATGTAAACGATGTTTTTTATGTTCGTATTGATAAGAACCGTAAGCTTCCCGTTACATCATTCATCAGAGCACTCGGTCTTGGCTCGGATGCCGAAATTCTCGACTATTTCGGTGACGATGAAAGAATGAGAGCTACTATCGAAAAGGATGCTGCTTCAAATGTTGAAGAAGGTCTTATCGAGGTTTACAAAAAGCTCCGTCCGTCTGAGCCTCCGACAGTTGACAGTGCGCAGACACACATAAACAACCTGTTCTTTGACCCCGGTCGTTATGATATGTCAAGAGTAGGCAGATATAAATACAACAAAAAGCTCGGTATTGCAAACCGTCTTGAAGGTCAGGTTCTTGCAGAGCCGATTGCCAACCCACGCACAGGCGAGGTTATGGCTCTTCGTGATGAAAAAATCACAAAGGAAAAGGCTTTTGAAATCGAAAACGCAGGTGTTAAGATTGCCTATGTAAAGGCTGCCGATGAAACAATCGTTAAGGTTATTTCAAACGGTATGGTTGACATCGCTTGCTATGTTGATTTTGACGCAGAAGCAGAGTGTGATATCAAGGAAAATGTTCGTTTTGATGTTCTTTGCGAAATTCTTGATTCCTGTGAGAATGAGGATGACCTCAAGGAAATGCTCAGAAGCCGTGCAGATGAGCTTGTTCCTAACCACATCACGGTTGATGATATCTTTGCAACAATCAACTACCTTAACTGTGTTGCTCACGGTGTCGGTAATACAGATGATATTGACCACCTCGGCAACAGAAGAATCCGCTGCGTAGGCGAACTTCTTCAGAACCAGTTCAGAATCGGTTTCTCCCGTCTTGAAAGAGTTGTAAGAGAGAGAATGACAACCCAGTCACAGGATATGGAGTCGCTTTCGCCTAACTCACTCATCAATATCCGTCCCGTAACAGCGGCAATTAAAGAATTCTTCGGTTCTTCACCGCTTTCACAGTTCATGGATCAGGGTAACCCACTTGCAGAGCTTACCCACAAGCGTCGTCTTTCAGCCCTCGGTCCGGGCGGTCTTTCAAGAGATCGTGCAGGATTTGAGGTTCGTGACGTACACTACACACACTATGGCCGAATGTGTCCTATCGAAACTCCTGAAGGTCCTAACATCGGTCTTATCTCATATCTTGCTTCATTTGCCCGTATCAACAAGTACGGCTTTATCGAAGCTCCTTATCGTAAAATTGACAAGGAAACAGGCGTTGTAACCGACGAGGTTGTTTATATGACAGCCGATGTTGAGGATAACTACGCTGTTGCACAGGCTAACGAACCGCTTGATGAAAACGGCAGATTTGTTCATTCAAGAGTCGTAGGTCGTTACCGTGACGAGTTCGTAGAGTATTCTCCCGAAAGATTCGACTTCATGGATGTATCTCCTAAGATGGTTGTATCTGTTGCTACGGCTATGATTCCGTTCCTTGAAAACGATGACGCAAACCGTGCTCTCATGGGTGCGAACATGCAGCGTCAGGCAGTTCCGCTTCTCCGCAGTGAAGCTCCTATCGTCGGTACAGGTATGGAGTACAAGGCAGGTACAGACTCAGGCGTTTGTATCCTCGCTGAGGAAGACGGTATCGTTATGAGCGTTGACGCCCGTAACATTCGTGTACAGTATGACTCGGGCAGAGTTCAGGACTTTGAGGTTATCAAGTTCCTCCGCTCTAACCAGGGTACATGTATCAACCAGCGTCCTATCGTGTCAAGAGGACAGAGAGTTAAGAAGGGCGAAGTTCTCGCAGACGGTCCGGCTACCGAAAACGGTGAAGTTGCTCTCGGTAAGAACGCTCTCATCGGCTTTATGACATGGGAAGGTTACAACTACGAGGATGCTGTTCTTATCAACGAAAAAATCGTTCGTGATGATGTTTATACATCAATTCACATTGAAGAATATGACACAGAGGCAAGAGATACAAAGCTCGGCCCCGAAGAGATTACAAGAGATATCCCGAATGTAGGTGAAGATGTTCTCAAGTATCTTGACGAGGACGGTATCATTCAGATCGGTTCTGAGGTTAAAGCAGGCGATATCCTTGTCGGTAAAGTAACTCCAAAGGGTGAAACAGAGCTTACAGCCGAGGAAAGACTCCTTCGTGCAATCTTCGGTGAAAAGGCAAGAGAAGTCAGAGATACATCTCTCCGTGTGCCTCACGGTGAATGCGGTACTGTTGTTGATGTTAAGGTGTTTACCCGTGCAGACAGCAGAAACGAACTCCAGCCCGGTGTAAACAAGGTTGTAAGAGTTTACCTTGCACTCAAGAGAAAAATCAGCGTAGGCGATAAGATGGCAGGTCGTCACGGTAACAAGGGTGTTGTTTCAAGAATTCTCCCAATGGAAGATATGCCGTTCCTTCCTGACGGTACTCCGCTTGACATCGTACTTAACCCGTTGGGCGTACCTTCTCGTATGAACATCGGTCAGGTTCTTGAGGTTCACCTCGGTTATGCCGCAAAGGCGCTTGGCTGGAAGATTATGACTCCTGTATTTGACGGTGCTCATGAGCAGGACATTTTCCAGTGTCTTAAAGACGCAGGTTACAGCGAGGACGGTAAGACATGGCTTGTTGACGGTCGTACAGGCGAGCGTTTCGATAACCCTGTAACAGTAGGTTATATGTACTACCTCAAGCTCCATCACCTCGTTGATGAAAAAATCCACGCAAGAAGCACAGGTCCTTACTCTCTCGTTACACAGCAGCCACTCGGCGGTAAAGCTCAGTTCGGCGGTCAGCGTTTCGGTGAGATGGAAGTTTGGGCACTTGAGGCTTACGGTGCTGCTTATACACTTCAGGAAATTCTTACAGTTAAGTCGGACGATGTTGTCGGCCGTGTTAAGACCTACGAGGCTATCGTTAAAGGTCAGAATATTCCTGCTCCGGGTATTCCTGAGTCATTCAGAGTTCTTATTAAGGAACTCCAGTCACTTTCACTTGATGTTCGTGTTCTTAACTCTGACGGTGAAGAAATTGACATTAAGCAGAAGTTTGATGAGGACGAGGATATTGTTGATGCAACAAATCCGGAATTTGAAGAAGACCATGTAATGACATCAATGGACGGCTACACTCTTGACGAGGGCGGCGAAGAAGGCAATATGTTTGACGATTCACTTGCCGATGTTGAAGAGGACAGCTACACATCGGATGATTTCAGCGATGACTTTGGCAGTGATATGTAAGGAGGAAATGCAATGATAGATAATAATGTTTTTGACTCAATTAAAATCGGACTTGCTTCTCCTGAGCAGATGAGAGAATGGTCTTACGGCGAAGTTAAAAAGCCCGAGACAATTAACTATCGTACTCTCAAGCCTGAAAGAGACGGCTTGTTCTGCGAACGCATTTTCGGACCGACAAAGGACTGGGAATGTCACTGCGGTAAATACAAGAGAATCCGTTTTAAGGGTAAAATCTGTGACCGTTGCGGCGTTGAAGTAACCCGTTCAAAGGTCAGAAGAGAGCGTATGGGACACATTGAGCTTGCCGCTCCCGTGTCGCACATTTGGTATTTCAAGGGAATTCCTTCAAGAATTGCCCTTATGCTTGATATTTCTCCCAAGCTTTTGGAGAATGTACTCTATTTCTCACAGTACATCGTAACAGATCCCGGCGACTGCCGTGACCTTGCAAAGTATCAGTGCCTTACCGAGGGTGAGTACAATGATATGCGTGAGAAGTATGAAGACGACTTTGAAGCAGGTATGGGTGCCGAGGCAATCAAAAAGCTCCTTGCCGAGATTGACCTTGATGCTCTTTCCGCTTCACTTAAAGAAGAACTCGAAACTGCATCGGGTCAGAAGAGAGTTAGACTCCTTAAAAGACTTGATGTTGTTGAAAGCTTCAGAATGTCGGGCAACCGTCCCGAGTGGATGATTCTCGATGTTGTTCCGGTAATTCCGCCGGATATCCGTCCTATGGTTCAGCTTGACGGCGGTCGTTTTGCAACAAGTGACCTTAACGACCTCTATCGTCGAGTTATCAACCGTAACAACAGACTTAAAAAGCTCCTTGAGCTTAACGCACCTGAAATCATCATCCGCAACGAGAAGAGAATGCTTCAGGAATCCGTTGACGCACTCATCGACAACGGCAGACGAGGCAGACCGGTTACAGGACCTAACAACCGTGCCCTCAAGTCACTTTCGGATATGCTTAAAGGTAAGCAGGGCCGTTTCCGTCAGAACCTTCTCGGTAAGCGTGTTGACTACTCAGGCCGTTCGGTTATCGTTGTAGGACCTGAACTCAAAATGTATCAGTGCGGTCTTCCCAAGGAAATGGCACTTGAACTCTTCAAGCCGTTCGTTATGAAACGCCTTGTTGAAACTAAAGCAGAGCAGAATATCAAATCAGCAAGAAAAGCTGTTGAGCGTGCAAAGGACAATGTTTGGGACGCACTTGAAGTTGTAATCAAGGGACACCCCGTGCTCCTCAACCGTGCTCCAACACTTCACCGTCTTGGTATTCAGGCATTTGAGCCTGTTCTTGTTGAAGGTCGTGCTCTTAAACTTCATCCGCTCGCTTGTACAGCATACAACGCTGACTTTGACGGCGACCAGATGGCTGTCCATGTACCTCTTTCGGCAGAGGCACAGGCAGAAGCAAGATTCCTTATGCTCGCAGCAGGCAACCTTCTCAAGCCTTCTGACGGTCAGCCTGTTACAGTTCCTACACAGGATATGATCCTCGGTTCTTACTACTACCTTACACTTGATAAGGACGGTGAGAGAGGCGAAGGAAAGGTATTCCGTGATGTTGATGAGGTTATGATGGCTTATCAGACAGGCGTCATTGAGCTTCACTCAAAAATCAAGGTTCGCCGTGAGCTTGAAATTGACGGAAAAATCGAATCCGGTATTGTAGACACAACAATCGGTAAGATTATCTTTAACAATCCTATTCCTCAGGATCTCGGCTTTATCGACAGAAGTATCCCCGAAAACAGATTCAAGTTTGAGGTTGACTTCCTCGTTGGTAAATCGGGTCTTAAGAAGATTATCGATAAATGTATCAAAATTCACGGTCCGGTAAGAACAAGCGTTGTTCTTGACCATATTAAGGCACAGGGCTATAAGTATTCTACAAAGGGTGCTATTACCGTTGCCGTTTGTGACGCAGTTATTCCTCCTCAGAAGAAGGCGATTATTGCCGAGGCAGAGAAGGAAGTTGATGTTATTCGTGATGAGTTTATGATGGGTCTTCGTTCAAACGAGGAGCGTTACGAAGAAGTTCTTCGTATCTGGGAAAAGGCTACTAACGATGTAACCGACGCCCTCCAGAAAAACCTTGACCGCTACAACCCAATCTTCATGATGGCTGACTCAGGTGCCCGTGGTAGTATGAGCCAGATCAGACAGCTTGCAGGTATGCGTGGTCTTATCGCCAATACATCAGGTAAAACAATCGAAATTCCAATCAGAGCTAACTACCGTGAAGGTCTTAACATCTTGGAGTACTTTATTTCATCTCGTGGTGCTCGTAAAGGTCTTGCCGATACAGCTCTTCGTACAGCCGACTCAGGTTACCTTACCCGCCGTCTTGTTGATGTATCACAGGAAGTTATTATCCGTGAAGAGGACTGCGGTACTACAGAGGGTCTTGAAATCTTTGACATCAAAGCAGGCGAATCGAATGTTATCGAGGGACTCCACGAGCGTCTTATCGGAAGATATCTCCTTGATGACTTCTGCGATTCTAACGGTAATGTTCTTGTTTCAAAGGATGTTATGATGGGCGACAAAGAGGCTGACATCATCGTTAATTCGGGTGTTGACCACATCAAGATTCGTTCGGTACTTGAATGTCGTGCAAAACACGGCGCTTGCCGTAAGTGCTACGGTTCTAACCTTGCCAACCGTCAGCCTGTTACTGTCGGTGAGGCTGTCGGTATTATTGCCGCTCAGTCAATCGGTGAGCCGGGTACACAGCTTACAATGAGAACATTCCATACCGGCGGTGTTGCATCTGCCGAAGATATCACACAGGGTCTTCCGAGAGTTGAAGAGCTTTTCGAGGCTCGTAAACCAAAGAGCCTTGCAATCATCAGTGAAATCGACGGTGATGTTCGTTTTGAAGAAATCAAAAACGCAAAGCACGCTGTTATCTTTAACAAGGAAACAGGCGAAGAAAGAGCTTACCTCATTCCTTTCGGTTTCCGTGTAAAGGTATTTGACGGCGACCACATCAAAAAGGGTGACAAGATTACCGATGGTGCTGTTAATCCGCACGATATACTCGATATTCTCGGACCCGAGGCAGTCATGAACTACCTTATTTCGGAAGTACAGAGTACTTACCGTTTACAGGGTGTTGAAATCAACGATAAGCACATTGAGGTTATCGTTCGTCAGATGATGCGTAAGGTTAAGGTTGAGGACGCAGGCGACACAGGCTTTATGTCAGGTCAGACCTATGACAAGAACGAAGTCCTTTACGAGAATGAGCAGATTAAAAAGCGTATTGCCAACGGCGAAGAAGGTCTTCGTGAGGCAACATTCACTCAGCTCCTCCTCGGTATCACAAAGGCCGCTCTTGCAACAGATAGCTTCCTTTCAGCCGCATCATTCCAGGAAACAACAAGAGTTCTTACAGATGCCGCTATCAAGGGTAAGGTTGATCCGCTTGTTGGTCTTAAAGAGAATGTTATCCTCGGTAAGATTATCCCTGCAGGTACAGGTATGCAGAGATATGCAGATGTTCAGCTTGAGAGTAATTCTGAGGCAGAAATCGTTGAGAATGACGATACAGACGATGTTATCGTTGCTCTTGAAGACGATGAAATTATGGACTTCTGATTTAACTGAAAACATATAATGTATAAAAAACCACGGTATGTGCCAAATGGTGCATACCGTGCATTTTTTCGTTTGCAAACTGTCTGCCCGACCGCAATTTTCAATTTTCCATTTTCAACTTTCAATTTTAAAAAACTTTCGCTCTGGCATAATATGTTTTTTCAATAATATACTGTTTACACGAACAGGGAACGGCGGCTCGCCGTATCACAAATAAAAAAGTCGGGAAACAGAAATTTTGCATTGAAAATCTGCTGCCCGACTTTAATTTTTAATTTGTAACTATTTTCTGCCGAGAATGTAATCTGTGGAAACTTTGTACAAATCAGCCAGTTTAATTAAATGCTCAACAGGAATTGACTGAAATCCTCTTTCGTAGCGTGAATAGACCGTCTGCTGAATTCCTAAATATTCGGCAACTTCACTTTGTTTCATATCATGATCTTCTCGCAAATCACGCAGTCTTTTAAAATACATATTATCACCCTGCATAGTATCTATCGGTACTATTGACTTTATCATAAATGGGTGATACAATGATTTTATAGTACTTAAAAGTACTAAAGCATTTAACTTAAAAGCACGCCGCAGTTTCAAGTGAGAAAAAAACTGCGGCGTGCTTGAATTTTAGGTTATAAAATTCTCAATATAATTTAATTCACGAAAATATCTTTTCTTCTGTCAAAATAAACCTTGTTGACAATTATCATAACAATCGGTAAAATGCACTGACCGACTGTTGACGCATCGAATGCCATGTAATCTGTTGTGCATGAAATTAAAATGGCATAAATAATCGCAATAGCAATATTAAGACCGTAAAGTGCAACAACCATTTTCGGACCGTTCTTTTTCAATCCTGAAAGCTGAAAACGGGTTACGATCATAAAAACGGCAAGTACAAGAAGCAATATGCCATACACGATGTCAACCGCTTTTACACCCGGATAAAGTGAATATACGGTAAGCGGATCAATTTGCTCGGTTTCGTAAATACTGCCTGTCATGTACAAAACAGCATAGCATACATTAAAGAACGCACCTGCAAAAAGTGCAAAGTAAATCAGAAATTTGTACCAACCCATCTGATGTCCGTTGAATTTATCGGGATACTGTGGGTACTGCTGATACGGTTGATTGTACATCGGTTGCCGATACTGATTCGGTTGCTGATATTGGTTGTAATTTGGCTGTTGATATTGCTGATTAGGCTGCTGATAATTAGCCTGCTGATTGTTAAAATCAGGTTGAGTGTTTTGCTGTTGATTGTTTGTGAGCGGTGTACCGCATGACTGACAGAATTTTGTGCCGTCAGGACATTGATTTCCGCAATTCGGACAAAACATAGAATCCCTCTCTCAAGTAAAATCAGAGATCAAATCTCCGAAAAAAATTTTACCATAAATAATTACAATAATCAACAAAATTCTCAAAATGTACATTAAATAACCCTCCGAAATCATCGGAAGGGTAAATCTTTTATGATTTTATCTGTTTAAGCCCGATTTTCTTTTGTCAAGATAATCCTGAAGAATTATTGTGGCGGCAACCTCGTCAACGACATTTTTACGCTTTTTTCCTCTTGTATTTGTGGTGTTGAGAAAATTGTGAGCCGTAATTGTTGTTCCACGCTCATCCTGCATAACGCATTCAATGCCAGTTTCATTGCTCAGATTTTCGGCAAACGCTCTGGCATTCTGTGCGCTTTCGCCCTCACTGCCGTCCATATTTTTCGGAAGTCCCACAACAATAAGCTCGGCTTTTGTTTCTTTGGCTGTATTTGACACCTTTTCAAGCAACTGTTTCGGCGACTTTTCAAAAATAACCGTATATGGCGACGCTAAAAACTCGGTTTTGTCGCATACGGCAATTCCTGTGCGTGCTTTTCCGAGGTCAACTGACATTATAATCATTTTGTTTGTCCTTTCACTTTGGTTTACTCCATTATAATGCAAAATCAGAATTTTAACAACGGCTTTTTTTAATGTTGAACAATCTTTTGCGTAATTACTTTATTAAGTTTTTTCAAAGCTTTGTTTCTACAAAAGAATATAAAAATTCTCATTCACAAAAAGACAAAACTGTTACCCATAATATCCTATAATAAAAATACAAAAAGAAGTAAATCATTAAAGGGATGTTGATTTTTATGGAAGCAAAAACTACTTTGGCTCGCAGACAGGACGCTGTTCAGGGTGATTTTATGCGGAAAATGCTCACAAATGTAGGTTGTCTGCTCTGCGGAATTTTGGTGTCACGGGGAGCGGTTCTCGGAAGCCTTGCACCGTTCGGGGCGTCATTTGCGGCGGCAGTTCCGAGAAAGTATCTTTTGTCATCACTCTTAGGCACGGCATTCGGCTATGTCTTGCTCAAACCCTCGGACAGCTTTCGTTACCTTGCTGTTGTGGCGGCAATAGGCGGTCTGCGGTGGCTGCTCGGCGATCTTGACAAGGTTACCAAAAGCAAGGTTTTTGCTCCGCTTGTGGCATTTGTTCCGATTTTTGCAACGGGTGTTTCGTTGCTTTTCGTAAGCACAAGCACGCTGACAACCTTTGCCGATTGCGTAACCGAGGCGGTAATTGCAGGTGCGGCGGCATATTTTATCAGCACAGCACTGCACCTCGCAGGCGACAACAGAAGTTTTGAAGTTTTTTCGCAACAGGAAACCGCAAGCGTGGTTATGTCGGGGTGTATCCTGATTCTGGCTTTCGGCAGTATTGCTTGGCAGAATATCTCGCTTGGCAGAATTATTGCAATGCTCGTCATTTTGCTCTGTTCACGCTACGGCTCGGTTACGGGCGGTGCAATCAGCGGAATTTCAACAGGGGCGATTTTCAGCATTGCGTCAAGGGAGAACGGCTACATCTGCGGCGGTTTTGCATTCGGAGGACTTATGGCGGGGCTTTTTTCACAGCTCGGAAAATTGGGCTGTGCGATTGCCTTTGTAATCTCAAACGGTGTGATGTGCCTTGCGTTCGGTTCGCAGTTCGGAACACCGTCTGGTGTGCTTGTTGAAAGCCTTGCCGCAAGTGCGGTGTTTATGGTTCTTCCGAAAGAAGTCGGCAATGTGATTTCGCCCGTGTTTTCAAGCGACAAAAATACATCGCTCGGAGAGGCTCTGCGAAAAAATATTGTTATGCGACTCGACTTTGCCTCAAAGGCAGTCGGCAATGTGAAAAACGATGTTTCAAAAGTTTCCGAAAAGATGAAAAAGCTCTATTCGCCCACATTTGACGCTGTTTGTGAGGGTACAAGAAATGAAGTCTGCGAAACCTGCGGACTGAAAATGTACTGCTATGAACACAAGGGCGGTGTCACCCGTGACGATTTTGCAAGGCTTGAAGAGTATCTTGAATCGAACGGCACAATAGGCGAAAGAGATGTTGAAAAATCTTTCGTAAAAAACTGCTGTAAAAAAGGCGAAATTGCCCGTTCAATGAACGCAAACTACCGTGAATATCAGTCGGCGCTTGAGGCACAACAAAGGATTACCGATGTGCGGAGCGTTGTTGCAGGGCAGTTTTCCGGAATCGGCGATATTCTCCACGATTTGGCTGATGAATTTCGCAACACAATGCGGTGCGATAACGAATCTGCACAACGGATAATCAGCGCCCTCACAAGCCTCGGTGCAATTGTTGAGGAGTGCATCTGCCTTGTGTCAAACGGCGGAAGAATGAGCGTGGAACTTACGCTTTCGAATAAGTCCGAAAAGCTTTCTAAGGGCGAGGTTATGCGTGAGATTTCACGCTGTTGCGGAAGAAGATTTGACCTTCCGACAATCAGCAGTGAGGGTAACAGAATCCGTATTGCAATGTGCGAAATGCCCGTGTTTGATGTTGAAATCGGAAGCGACCAGCACACCGCCGACAACGGTAAGCTCTGCGGTGACTGTATAAATTATTTCAATGACGGTTTCGGCAAAACATATGCGCTCGTGTGTGACGGTATGGGTACGGGCGGCAGAGCTGCCGTTGACGGCAATATGGCGGCGTCTGTTATGACAAGATTGCTAAGGGCGGGACTTTCAGCCGACAGCTGTTTGCAGATTGTGAACTCAGCCCTCATGGTGAAAAGTGAGGACGAATCGCTTTCAACGGTTGATGTCACAAGTGTTGATCTCTACACCGGCAAAACCACCTTCAAAAAGGCAGGCGCACCCGTAACATTTGTAAAGAAAAACGGCAGGGTAACGGTTCGTGAAATGCCGTCGCTCCCTGCAGGAATTCTAAACGGTATAAAATTTTCAACCGACACGGTAAATCTGACAACGGGGGATATGATTGTTATGGTATCAGACGGTGTAATTACGGGCGATGACAAATGGCTCGAAAAGCTTATTCGCACATGGAATGAGGGCAGTACCCAGGATCTTGCAAAGGCTGTTGTTGACGAGGCGGTAAAGCACCGTAAGGCCGACCGTGAGGACGATGTCACTGCCGTTGCAATCAGAATTACGGAGAACGGACATTGATTCAAATTAAGTTAAAAAATGAAAAACGGAAAATATAGCGAAGTTAATCGGACACACGCAAGCAAAGGCACAGAATTTATGTAAAATAAATTCAGTAAATGTCACAAACCCGTAGGGGCGTTCATCGGACGCCCGCACGGCGAGCCGCCGTTCCCAATTCGTGTAGATAGTTTGTAATGTTAAAAAACATTTATGCCCGAGCGTAGCATTGTTACTGTTTGTATAAACAGTAGGGGCGTTCATTGGACGCCCGCCTTGATGATACTGTTTGCTTATTCACATAATTTTTGATGTGATGAAAATTGTGCATTCAATTTTGCACGCAATGCGTGCAATCGTGTGCAACGCACACGAAGGGGAGAACACGGTTCGCCGCTACATTTTAATATCCACACAAAACAGGCTGTACGCAATCTGTACAGCCTGTTGTTTTAATTCACAAATCGTATTTTTAATATAAAAACAATTACTTATTGTTTTTCAGCTTTTCTATTTTTGCTTCAAATTTATCGATGCGTTTTTGTGCTTTGCTCATGTCGTCTTTATATATTGCACTTCCTACATCTGAGTAAAAATCATATATATCTGAAGAAGTGTCAGAATAAAAATCATAGGTATCGGAACAAGCATCTGAGTACCAATCATATTCCTGAGAACAAGTGTCTGACCATTTACTATACCCGTCATCATCAGGGGAATCGTCAAGAACTCCCTCGTAGAAAGCCTTATACATATCTTTTAGGACACCGTCGTATATTCCGTTATAGATATCTTTTCCTGCATCATCATAAATACAATCGTAAATGCCTTTAAGATCATCATATTTATCGTATGAGTCTGAATTTGAATTGACAACAATGTTTGCATATTCTAATGCGTATTCATATAGTCTGATACAAACATCTTCGTTTGTCTTAACTATTTTATTATAGAAATCTTCAATTTCAGATGTATTTTGTAAATATTTATCATATGTATCAATTTCTGATTTAAGCGAGTCAAATTCTTTTTCTAACCCAGAAATCGTATTTTCTACATCCTCACTTACTGCTGCTTCAATGCCATCAAGCGTTGAAACATCTTTTTTTGTTGATGAAGATTCGGGTTTTTTTGTTGTTTCTTCAACCACAGTTGTATCCTCTGTATTTGAGGTGCTTTCTTTATGGCTGGATTTTTCTGAATTAGAATTATCAGAAGATGAATATGAACTTTCTGTTTTTGAGGATGAGTTATTGCCGTTTGATTGTCCGCAAGCTGTAATTGATGTCAAAGTTAATATGGCGACTATAATTGCGATTTTCTTTTTCATTTTCCGTTCCTCCTTAATTACTGTGAAAATTCACAGCTTATATGAGAATTATAATGCAGATTTTCACACTTGTCAATTAAAAATCTAAAATTTCTCATAATTTTAAACAAAAATTCGCAAAATACTTATAATTAAGTTATTAAATATATGAGGTGATATTATGATTGGTGAACGCTTACAGGAACTTCGCAAAGACCACGGCGTGTCGCAGGCACAGCTTGCGGAGCTTTTGGGTGTGTCGCACTACACAATATCATCTTACGAATGTAACCGCAGTGATCCCGATGATAATTCAAAAATAATCATTGCAAAACTTTTTGATGTGTCGGTTGACTATCTCATCGGTCTGATTGACGAACCGCTCTCGTTTAACCGCAACATTCGCTCTGTTTCTCTTCCGCAGTCATTTACAAAAGAGGAATGTGGCGATGTGCTTGACTATATAAAGTATCTCGAATTCAAAAAGAGTAAAATTAATGAATAAAAACAACCCTTATCCGCTAGTGAGATAAGGGTTGTTTTGGAATTTGTTGGTGTTAATGGATTTCATAAAAGAACTTGAGTTGGATATAATATGTTTGAAATTTATTATTGGGGAACTAATTAGGCTTTAAAATGCAAAAATGTTCCCCAAGGTGCATTGACTGTTGGGGAGAATTGTATTATACTTTTACAAGAGAATGTACCCCAAAGGAGAATTATAATGGCTGCAAAATACAATGAAATAGAAGAGTTACTAAGAAGCCGTGCTGACCTTAATGCAAGGTTAAATTTAATGCCGTATGACGGAACTCCCGAAATTAAGGAACGAGGTAATGAAAAATATCTTTATGTGAGAAAGCGTGTTGCAGGAAAACAGACATCAACTTATGTAGGTGCATATACGGAAGAATTATATAATTTGCTCCTCCGCAATGCCAGAGAAGCCCGTGAAATCAGGAAAGAACTTCGCAGTATAGATAAACAACTTGCAAATGCGGGATATTCAGAAGATGAACTTTCTTCTGATGTTATAAACAATATTGTGTTTGCCCGTGCAAATATGAAAATGAATATATATGATCAGGCTGTCCTTGAGGGTGTTGCTACATCATTCCCACAAACTGAAGAAATCATAGATAACGGTAAAATTTCCGGTGTGACTGCAACAGATGTTCAGAAAATTTTGAATTTAAAACACGCATGGGAATTTATTTTGGATCGTGATGTAATAGCAAGTCGTTCCGACTACTATATGCTCAGCCATATAGCAAGAGTTGTTAATGAAGGATTTTTTGCGGAAGGCGGAAGAATTAGAGGAGTTCCGGTTACTATCGGAGGTTCTTCATATGTTCCACCGTTGCCTAATGAGTTGGATGTAAAAGAAAAAATCCGTGAAATTATAGAAGAAAGTGATGAAGTTATCAATACGGCAATTAAGTTGTGCCTTTATTGTATGAAAACACAAATATTTCTTGACGGTAACAAGCGTGCCTCTGTAATTTTTGCAAATCACTATCTTATTTCACACGGTGGCGGATTTTTGGTGATTCCTGAAAAGGAAGTGCCTGAATTTAAAAGACTGCTTGTAAAATACTATGAGGGTGAAGATATAACCGTAATTGCAGATTTTATGAAAAAGTATTGTTGGAAAAAGATAGAGTAAAAAAAAAAAGAAAGCACCCGTTTGGGTACTTTCTTTTTTGGTGCGCCAACAGGTGTTTTATCTATCTAAGTTATTCTACCTCGCTTGTTGCGGCTTGTTCAAAGCTAAAAATTCATCAACGCTTTCGCTAAAAACAGTCCGCCGGACTGTTTTCTTAACGCTCGCCTTCGAGTCCCTGCTCACGCATAACGGTAAAATAAAAAGAAAGTACCCGTTTGAGTACTTTCTTTTTTGGTGCGCCAACAGGGACTCGAACCCCGGACCGACCGGTTATGAGCCGGTAGCTCTAACCAACTGAGCTATTGGCGCGTATTCTGTTTTCATTTGACAAGATGTTTATGCAATGTCAAATATCGTAATCAGCTTACGCAAAAAATATTATATCAAACTTTCCTTTGATTGTCAATGATTTTTATGCCGTAATATTCATTGTGGTTTTGCACAGTAAATTTAAATAAACTTACTTTTCACTTGTTCAAATCAACTGCTTGTGTTATAATTGCCTTATACGGACGGTGAAGATACACTTGACCGAAAAACAATTTGGAGGTTTTTAATATGGCAGAAATAAAAGCGTTCAGAGGAATGCGTTACAACACGGAAAAAGCAGGTGAAATTTCTCAGCTTTGCTGTCCGCCTTATGACATCATAAGCGAGGAACAAAGACTCGGTTATATCAGTGAAAACGAGTATAATATCATTCGGCTTGAGCTTCCGAAAGAGGGCGAAAACCCGTATCAGACAGCAAGAGAAATCCTTGATATGTGGCGGAACAGGGGTGTTCTTGTGAGCGAGGACAAGCCTGCAATCTATGTTTATGAGGAAGAATTTACGGCTTACGGCGAACGCAAGAGCATCAAGGGTATCATCGCCCGTGTTCATCTTGAAGAGTTTGAAAAGGGAATCATTCTTCCGCACGAGTTCACTCTTTCAAAGGCTAAAGAGGATAGGCTTAATCTTATGAAGACAACAAACTGCAATTTCAGTCAGATTTATGCCCTTTATATGGACAGCGAGCATACAACTCTTGCAACAATTGATAATGAATCTAAGGACACACCAAAGCTTGAATTTACCGACGGTGAGGGTGTTACTCACAGACTTTGGATTGTTACGGATGAAAATGTAATCGCAAAGCTTTGTGCAGATTTTGCCGACAGAAAGCTCTATATTGCAGACGGTCACCACCGCTATGAAACCGCTCTAAACTATCGAAACTACTGCCGTGAAAACGGTCTTTCAAAGGTTGGCGATCCCTGTGATTATCAGATGATTTACCTTGTTGACATGGAGCATCCGGGACTTGTTGTATTCCCGACACACCGCCTTGTGCGTGATTTGCCGGACTTTAATGTTGAAAAAGTTCTTGACGGTTGCAGGGAATATTTCGATGTAACCGAAATGAACGGCACTGACAATATGGAAAGCGAGCTTGCAAAGCTCTATGACGAGGGCAAAAAGGCATTCGGGTTCTATGTCGGAAACGGAAAATGGTACAGGCTTGTGCTGAAAAATCTTGACATTATGGACAAGCTTCTTCCCGAATTGAGCGAACCGTCAAGACAGCTTGATGTTACCGTTCTCCATTCACTTGTGCTTGAAAGAATTTTCGGCATTGATAAGGAAAATATGGCAAATCAGATTAACCTTACATACACAAAGTTCTTCTCAGAGGCTGTTGAGGGCGTTGACAACGGCAAGTTTCAATGCTCGTTTGTGCTTAATCCGACAAGAGTAACCGAAATCCGTGATGTTGCCGCCGCCGGCGAAAAGATGCCGCAGAAGTCAACATATTTCTATCCGAAGATGATTACGGGTATGGTTATGAACGATATCGGAGTTGAATAATGAACGAAAAGATGCGTAGAAAAGATAGGGAAACTACCGAAGAAAGAGCCTATGAAATCCTTAAAAACGGTGAATACGGCATTTTGTCAACAATCGGGGAGGACGGCTATCCCTACGGTGTGCCTGTAAATTTTGCCGTTGAGGGCAACAAAATTTATTTCCATTACGCTCCGAATTCGGGTTTGAAACTGAAAAATGTTGAATACAGCAACAAGGTTTCGTTTTGCACGGTTCAAAACAACAGAATTGACGGTGCAAAGCTGACTTCAAAATACGAAAGTGCGGTTGTGTTCGGTACGATTGCAAAATCGGCTGAGAACAAGAACAGAGGTCTTGAACTGATTGTTGAAAAATATGCTCCCGAATTTATCGAAAGCGGAAAAAGGTGCATAGAGAAATCGGGCAGTATGACAGGCGTTTATGAAATCACAATCGAAAAAATCACGGGCAAGGAAAATAAATAGTTTATTTATAACCTTTAAGGGCAGAATATGAAAGAGGTGAGTATATGAAAATTCTTGTTGTTTTTACGGGCGGTACAATCGGCTGTGTGCGTAAAGGCGAGGTGCTTTCGCCCGACAATGAGCAGAAATATATGCTCACGCAGATGTATCTTGACAGGTACGGCGATGTTGATTTTGACACGGCTGAGCCTTATACCGTCCTCAGCGAAAATCTTGAGGGCTGTCACATGAACAGGCTTGCCGACTGTCTGCAAAGCTATGATTTGAACAGCTATGACGGCATTGTTGTAACTCACGGAACGGATACCCTGCAATATACATCTGCATTTCTTGCTTATATTTTTGACGGCTTAAATGTGCCGATTGTGCTTGTTTCGGCAAATTATCCGCTTGATGACAGCCGTTCAAACGGCTTTGAAAATTTCGTCGGTGCGATTGACTTTATAAAATCGGGCAGCGGAAACGGTGTTTTTGTTTCGTATAAAAACGCAGATTTGCCCGTGACAATTCACAGAGCGTCAAGACTGCTTGCACATTCGGCATACAGCGACGAACTGCACAGCATTTTTGACGAAAGCTACGGTAAAATTCAGAACGGAATTTTTGTGAAGAATATCCGTTATAAGGCATTAAAAAGCGAGTTTGCTTTTGATGAAAGCGTCCGACTTTCGGATAACAGTAATGTGCTGAAAATTTCCGCAACGGTCGGTATGCAGTATCCTGAAATTACGGAAAATGTAAAAGCCGTTTTACTTGAGGGATTCCATTCGGGTACGCTGAATACTGACGGTAAGGCTTTGAACGACTTTTGTCAAAAAGCAAAAGCAATGAATATTCCCGTATTTTTGACGGGTGCGTGCAAGGGCTTTTATTACGAAAGCAAGCTGAAATTTGACAGGCTTAATATAAAAGTTCTGCCTCCTGCATCACCGATTGCAATGTACATCAAGCTGTGGCTTTTGCCGAAAAGTGAATTTGACAAGGCTTTTTTGCCCTGTGCAGAAGATTTTTACGATAACTATTGACAATTTACAGATAGAAAAATAAGGACAAATGACTTGATGACTGTCATTTGTCCTTTTAGGTTATTGTATTAAATTATTCGTCTTTGCTTTTATCTTTGAAATTATCTTCTGTGATGTTGTAGGTTGCACCGACAACTTCCTGAGTAAGATACTTTTCGTTTTCGGCAAGCTTTTCCGAACGGTTGTCTGTCTCCTCATTTTCTTTACCCGGCCATTTCTTGTAAACCACCTTGAGAAGAATAGGTGTTGCAAGCGATGAAACGATGATGAGAATAATAATAGGAGCAAAAAACTGCGGTGCCATAAGACCTGTGTCAAGTCCCTTCTTGGCAACGATAAGACCAACCTCACCACGGTTCATCATACCTACGCCGATTTTGAGCGAGTCGGGCATATTGAATTTGCAAAGCTTTGCCGTACCGCCGCAGCCGATAACCTTTGTCAAAAGTGCAACTGCAACGAGTGCAATTGAGAACCAGAGCATTGAAAGGTTGAAATCGTTAAAGCTTGTCTGAAGTCCGATACTTGCAAAGAATACAGGTCCGAAAATCATGTACGAGCTGACATCCATCTTTCTTTCGATGTACTGTGAATCCTTGATGTTACAGAGGATAATACCTGCAACATATGCGCCTGTGATGTCTGCAATTCCGAAAAATTCTTCTGCACAATATGCACACGCAAAGCAGAGAACAAGGCCGAAAATCGGAATTCTTCTTGAGTGCGGCCAGAGTTTGTCGAGCCACTTGAAGAGAAAATAAAGTGCAAAGCCGAGTACAAATGCAAGAACAAAGAAAAGTACAATGTTGATGCAAACGGACGCAGGCTGAACATCGGGGCTTTTGAAACCGATTACAACGGTGAGAAGTACGATGCCGATAACATCGTCTATAATTGCGGCTGAAAGAATTGTTGTTGCAACCCTTCCTTTCAGGTGTCCCATTTCTTTAAGAGCCTGAACAGTAATACTAACCGAGGTTGCCGCAAGGATTGTTCCCATAAATACAGCCTCAAGCATCGCAAGGTCGCCGTCACCAAAGCCGAATACAAGGTAAACAGCCGCACCGCCTGCAACCGAAACGATTACACCGGCAAACGCAACAAGCAAGGCAACAGGTCCTGTTTTGATAAGCTCTTTAAGATCCGTTCCCAGACCTGCCGAGAACATCAGCAAAATAACGCCGATTTCAGCCATACCTGAGATGAACCCGTCATACGAAACAAAATTAAGCATACAAGGTCCTACGATAAGACCTGCAATAATCTCACCCACAACCTGCGGTGCGCCGAGCTTTCTGGCAACAATACCGAGAAGCTTTGCCGCAACAAGGATTATGGCAAGATTCTTCAGAATATCAAGTGTGTTAATTTCCATAACTTCTTTTTCGGACAGACTTCAAACGCCTCCTAAACGGCAGTCTGACCGACTCTCCTTTCTCTCTTATAAAACCGAATATATTCTATCACAATCGACAGCGATTTTAAATAAATATTTTGAAGTTCGACAAAAATCGCACTTTGCACAAATTAATGAATAATACAGCTTGAAAAATATGCAAAAAGTATTTTTATGTATTATTGCTCTTAAGGGTTGGAATGCTTGCTTTTATGAGTTTTGTCATATGCTCGGAAATCACTGAAATTGATTCAATAAGTTCATCCGAATAATCGTTCGTGTTCTCCTGATTTTCAACAAAGGCATAGTATCCGCCGTAGATTGCGTAGTCAAGAAGTGTGCAGAATTTCTTATCGTTTATATATTCCGGGAAGTTCTCGAAAATCATATTTTTCAATGATTTTGAAAGCTTTACTATAAGATTGGGATGTTGTGAACCGGAAAAAACCGTGTTTGTCAGTGCCTTGTTTTCGGTCATTGCACCCAGAAGATTGCGATAAAATTTTACGGGCTCGTCAATCATCATCTGCGGATTGCTTATGGTACTTACAATGCCGTCAACTACCTCGCTTTCAATTTTATCCGAAAGGTCGAACATATCCTCATAATATGTGTAAAAGGTCGATTTATTGATGAGTGCTTTTTCACAAAGCTCCTTAACGGTAATTTTGCGCAGTTCTTTTTTTGAACGCAGATTTACAAATGCGTCAAAAATACTTTTCTTGCTTTTTATAACTCTTATGTCCAAAGATAATCACCTGATTTTAAAATTAGTCGGTTTTCCAACGAAAGTAGCGTAATTGTCGCTTGTTTATGCTTTCGTTATTGTATATTATAACAGTATGGGATAAGTGTGTCAAAAATAAAAATTACGGATGAAACACGCATTCCATGACTATTTTTTGGAACGATTTTCACAGCAACTGACAATATTTCAGACAAACCGACAAAATTATTTACATAAAAATCGTTTTTACCACTTGTATATTTGTTGAAAATATATTATACTATACTTGTATTATTGAAGAACTGCCTACAATCGCAGAAAAGAGGGTTACTATGGCTTTTAAAATCAATGACGAAAGAGCGCCGCTTGATCAGTTTTTACAAGGCGAATCTGTTCGTGCTTATGAATTTTTAGGCTCACACTTTGTGAACTGGGACGGCCGTCAGGGCGTTATGTTTTCAGAGTATGGGCACCGAACGCATTGTCCGTTTCGGTGGTCGGTGATTTTAACGACTGGAACAATGACGCAAACTTTATGTACAAAATCTCGGACGGCGGCGTCTGGGAGTTGTTTATTGAGGGAATTCCTGAGTTTGCCTGCTATAAATATTGTGTCGAAACCCCGTGGCATGAGAGAAGGCTCAAAACCGATCCTTATGCTTTTCATTGCCAGACTCGTCCTGACAACGCATCCCGTGTTTACGAAATTGACGGCTACGAGTGGCATGATGAAAAGTGGTATGATTACAAAAAGAGCATCCGCACAAGAATATGCCTGTCAATGTTTACGAGGTAAACGCAGGTTCTTGGCGTAAGTATGAGGACGGCAATGTTTTCAGCTATCGCAAGCTTGCTGATGAGCTTATTCCTTATGTTAAGAATATGGGCTACACTCACATTGAGTTTATGCCTCTTACAGAATATCCGTTTGACGGCAGCTGGGGATATCAGGTTACAGGCTACTTTGCCGCAACATCCCGTTACGGTGAGCCGAAAGACCTTATGTATTTTGTGGACAGATGTCATGAAGAGGGCATAGGCGTTATCCTTGACTGGGTTCCTGCCCACTTCCCGAAGGACGCACACGGTCTTGGCAGATTTGACGGTACAGGCTGTTATGAATATGAAGATCCCCGTATCGGTGAACACAAGGAATGGGGTACATATATCTTCAATTACGGCAGATATGAGGTAACAAGCTTCCTCCTTTCATCTGCAATGTTCTGGCTTGACAAGTATCATGTTGACGGTATCCGTGTTGACGCCGTTGCATCAATGCTTTATCTTGACTACAACAGAAATGACGGAGAGTGGATTGCAAACGCATACGGCGGAAGAGAAAACCTTGTTGCCGTTGATTTCCTGCAGAAGCTCAACACGGTTGTACATATGTTCCACCCCGAGGCTATGATGATTGCCGAAGAAAGTACGGCATGGCCGAATGTTACACGCTATCCGATTAAGGATATGGGACTCGGCTTTGACTACAAGTGGAATATGGGTTGGATGAACGATATGCTTTCGTACATCTCACTTGATCCGTTGTGGAGAAATTATCACCACGACACCCTTACATTCAGCATGGTTTATGCTTTTTCCGAGAACTTTATGCTCCCGATTTCTCATGATGAAGTTGTTTACGGCAAGGGTTCTCTCATCAATAAAATGCCCGGCGACTATGACATGAAGTTCAGCGGTGTGAGAGGTTTCGTAGCGTATATGATGGCTCACCCGGGTAAGAAACTTATGTTCATGGGCAGTGAAATCGGTCAGTTTGACGAGTGGAATGCGAACGAGGAGCTTGAATGGAACCTTCTTTCATTTGAAAAGCACCGTCAGCTTAACCTTTTCTTTGCTGAGGTAAACAAGTTCTATCGTGATGTTCCTGCCATGCATGAGAACGACTATGATTGGGACGGTTTCCAGTGGATTGCACTTGATGACTACAAGAACAGCATCATTTCGTTCCGCAGAATTGCTTATGACGGCAGTGAAATCATCTGCGTATGTAACTTCCAGCCTGTTCAGCACGATAACTATGTTGTTGGTGTGCCCGAATACGGTATCTATGAAGAAGTGTTCAACTCCGAGGCTGAAGAATTCGGCGGTTGCGGAATCAGAAACGAGGGCGAGCTCAAGGCTAAAAAGAAGAAAGACCACGAGCTCAACTATTCAATGGAAATCACAGTTCCGCCGCTTGCTGTTATGTATTTCAAGCTTAAAAAGAAGCTGGCTCTTCCCGTAAAGAAAAAGACTACGGCAAAGAAGGACGCCGCTCTTGCAAAGCTTAAAGCCGAAAAGGCAAAGAAATCGGCAAAGGCTGCTCCGAAAAAGGAAGATAAGGCAGAAAAAGTAAAGGTTGAGGCAAAGTCTGCAAAGGCAGAAGCAACCGCTGAAAAGGTTGAAAAGAAAGCCGAACCCGCTCCCGAAAAGCCCGTTAAAAAGGCAGTAAAAGCAGTTAAGGAGGAAACTCCTGCTCCTGCTGAGGTTGAGAAAAAAGCTGAAAAAACAGAAAAAGCAGTTAAGGCTGAAAAAGTCGAGAAAACCGAAACTGCCGTAAAGGCTGAAAGCAAAACCGTAAAAGCTGAAAAGCCTGCCGAAAAGAAAACAACAGCTAAAAAATAATCAAAATATTACAAATCATTTGTGCCGACGGATTTTTCTGTCGGCATTTTTGTTTGCCCGAAAACGCATTACATACAAAATTTTTGTAAAGTCTATTGTTATTGTGACCGTATTTGTGGTATAATCATTTAAATACGGAATGCCGAAAATTGTCGTTTGAACGGCACAAAATTGTCGGCTGATTTTAATTTTGATTATTACGGAGAATTTTATATGAAAATCGACAACAAAAAGGCAAGAATAATTCTTGCGGTTATTATTGCGGTGAGCCTTGTCATAAGCACGGTTTATATGTTTGCAAAACAGGGCTTTCACGAGGACGAGCTTCTGACCTATAACCTTGCAAATTCCTCAAAACAGCTTAATGTTGACGGCGGTTGGAACAGTCCCGAGGATTTCAACGAGTATCTTGCCGTGTCGCCCGATGACAGATTCGACTATGCTCAGGTATATGAAAATCAGATTATAGATGCGTCGCATCCGCCTCTCTATTACGCACTTGTTCACACGGTCTGTTCGTTCTTTCCCAGCGTGTTCTCAAAATGGCTTGCCTATTCAATAAATGTGCTTGCCATGGCAGGCATTTTGATTATGCTTTATAAAATCGGACGGAAAATCACGGGCAACAATCTTTACGCCTTGATCGGTGTGGGGGCATATGCTCTGAGTATTGCGTGTATTACCACGACAATTTATCTCAGAATGTACGCAACGCTTACCTTCTGGGTGCTTGCGTTCGTTTATATGAGCATAAAGCTCTATGAAAAAAAGAACACCGTCGGCATAAAGGACTGCATTCTGCTTGCAGTTACAGTGCTTTGCGGTGTGCTTACCCAGTATTATTTCATCCTCTTTGCAGGACTTACGGGACTTGTTTTCCTTGTGTTCAAAATCAAGGAAAAGTGCGGTAAAGACCTTATTAAGTACATTATTGCGGCTGTTGTCGGTGCAGGACTTGCACTCTGCATTTATCCGTACATAATCTCGAATGTACTCGGCGGCAACCGTGGACTCAGTTCGCTTGATATGTCGGCGCTTGATATGGTTACGGTTGTGACCTATGTTTTCTACAAGCTTTGCACCTATGTTCAGATTCTTGCAAAGGATATGTTCATCAATCAGGTTTGGCTGCTCGGACTTTGTACAGCCGCAGTTATCGGATTCGGAATTTATTTCCGTTTTGTGAAAAAGGTAAAAATTCCTAAAAAGGCGATGTTTGCCGTAGTTCCGGCAGTTTGCTATTTCATCGGCATTTCACTTGTTTCACCGTTTAACAGCGACCGCTATGTTATGGCGTCACTTCCGCTGATTGCGATGCTTTTTGCATTCTCGTTCATCAGAATTTTCACACTTTTCAAAAATCAGAAGATACGCCTTGCCGTGCCTGTATGCATTTTGCTTGCGTCAGTCACAGCGTTTGTTACGGTTAAGCCCTATTACACATACGGCAAAACAAATCTCTATGAGCCAAAGACAGACAACTGCATTTTTGTCGGAACTGCAATGCTTGAATGGAACAAGTGTATTGACAAGTTTATGAACTACGACAGCACAATGATTGTTCAGAGTTCAAAGTTCTCTCCGACTCTCGGTGATGAGCTTGAAGAATTTGCCGAAAAACGAGGAGTTATCACCAACGGAAAGGTTTCTTCGCTTGCCGAGGCATTTATGTTTAACGGCGACACAAATAAGCAGGAAACCGACAGCATGGAAAAACTCAAAACGGACAAAAAGCTTGCGTCACTTGACGAGGTAACGGTTTATGTTTCCCGCCTTGCAGACAAAGATGATGTGCTTAAATACATAACGGAAAACACAAAATTTAAGAATTATGAGCTTATTCAGGCTGATTACAGCTTTGAAGATTTCTACAACTGGTACGACTATTTTGTTGAAACCGAGTCGTATTGCAATGTTTATCGTTTTTATTAACAGAGGTGTTTAAAATGAATTCGGATAAAATCGATCGCAAAAATTCTATCGGTGTAGCATTTTCGGGCGGCGGACTTCAAGGTATTGCTCACATCGGTGCTGTTCAGGCTCTTTATGAACTCGGAATCCATCCGCAGTATGTTTCGGGTACAAGCTCGGGTGCGGCAATGGCGGCAATCGTTGCAATGGGCTGTGATTCCGATGAAATGAAAAGGGTTGCAAAAAAGCATTGGAAAACTCTTGCCGAAATCGACAACGGCCTTATTTTCAAATCTCTTGCACAGCTTATTCTAAATAAAAAGATTCAGAAAGACGGCATCAAGTCGGGTGAACTGATTGAAGATGTTATCCGTGACATTATGAATGAAAAAGGAATAACAGGCTTTGAAAATCTTCCGATTAACCTTTCAATCTGTACGGTTGACACGCTTACAACCGATGAATGTATTTTTACAACCAAGGAAGAAAATCTTGAAAACGAGCATATTCACTACATAACAGGCGCTCCGCTTGAAACTGCTGTTCGTGCAAGTATGTCGTTCCCTGCAATTTACACAACCTGTCCTTATGACAAGTACAACTTTATTGACGGCGGTTCAAAGGACAATTTGCCCGTAAAAATTCTGCGTGATATGGGCGTCGGCAAGGTTCTTGCAATCGGCTTTTGATATTATGACCTACAATCCCGACGCAGGCCTGGGAGGTCTTATTAAGGTTATTTGGCGTGCGCTTGATGTTTATTCAATTGACGGCACAAGAGAGTCAAAGAAAATGGCTGACCTTGCAATTGATATCAAGAACGAAAACACACAGCTTTTCTCAATGGACAGCGTTGACGAAACCATTCAGGAGGGCTACGATGCGATTATGGCTCACAAGGACGAAATTTTAAAGGTTTTCGGTGAGCAAAACAGTGCGGAATAATTAAGATTAAAGAGGACTTCTTTTTTGAGAAGTCCTTTTGATGTGGATGAAACGAGGATTTTATGTTAAAAATTTTGAATAAAACCCGAAAGGTATCGGGCAAAATGTCTGTACCAAAACAAATTATGACAACATTCTTTGCTTTGCTTTTTGGCGGTGGCATGGGAATTGTCGCAAAGTTTCTTGATTTGAACAGACTGCCGAGCTTTCTCGATTGGCTTGATTTGTCAAACTTTTTGGGCAGAACAGCACCGTGGATTTTTATTGCCGTGTGCCTTGCCGTATTCAGCAAATCACCCTTAAAAGCAGGAATTAATGTTTTTGCGTTTTTTGTGGGAATGTTAATAGGGTACTATGTGTGGACAAGTGTTTTTGCAGGCTTTTATCCCGATATTCCGTACCTTATGAGGTGGCTGATTCTTGCTGTTGTATCGCCGTTTTTGGCATTTCTGATTTGGTATGCAAGGGGACGGGGTGCGCTTGCAATCGGAATTTCTTCCGTACTCATAGCAATATTCTGTTGCTTTGCATTTAATCTCAACTTTGCCGATTTCAGAATTCTGTACTTCCCCGAATTTATACTTTGGCTTGCAAGCATCGGAATTTTGTTCAAGGATGTAAAACAGAGCGCATTTTCTCTGCTGATTTCAATTCCCGTTGCCCTTTCGCTTGAATACACGGGACTTCTCGGAATTATCGGCATTAGTTGATATTTTTAAATCTCTGTTGTATAATCTAAGTGCGGATTATTTGCATCTCTAAAGTGATGTAAATAATCATAGAAATTCAAAATGTGAAAAATGTAAAAAATTTGCAGGAGGGTGATTTTTTGTGGATATCAGCGTTGGCGACAGAGTTGAGATGAAAAAACAGCACCCATGCGGTTGCAAAACCTTTGAAATTCTGCGTGTGGGAATGGATTTTAAGATAAAATGCGAAAAATGCGGCAGAGAGGTTATGGCGCCCCGTGCAAAGATTGAAAAAAATATTAAAAAAATTTTGACGGAGTAAGATATATATGTTTGAAAAAATCGAAATATTTGACAAAAGGTACTCCGAGCTTTCCGAAAGGCTCTACCAGCCGTCAGTAGCGGGCAATCCCGAGGAATATCAGAAAATTATGAAGGAAATCAAGTCGATTGAGGAAATCGTTTTGACCTATCGTAAATACAAAGAGGCTGTTCAGACCGAAAAAGACAGCCTTGAAATTCTTGAGGAAACAAGCGACAAAGAGCTTAAAGAGCTTGCTCAGATCGAGCTTGACGAGGCTAAGGATAATATCAAAAATCTTGCGGAAGATTTGAAAATTCTGCTTTTGCCGAAGGATCCGAACGATGAACGGAATGTTATCGTTGAAATCCGTGGCGGTGCAGGCGGCGAGGAGTCGGCTCTGTTTAGTGCGGTTCTGTTCAGAATGTACTCGATGTATGCCGAAAAAAAGGGCTTTAAAATCGAGATTATCAATGCCAATGAAACCGAAATCGGCGGTTACAAGGAAATTTCCTTTATGATTGAGGGCGAAGGTGCATACTCACGCTTTAAGTACGAAAGCGGTGTTCACCGTGTTCAGCGAGTACCCGAAACCGAAAGTCAGGGCAGAGTTCACACATCGACAACAACCGTTGCGGTTTTGCCGGAGGCAGAAGATGTTGAGCTTGAAATTGATCCGAATGACCTCAAAATTGACACCTTCCGTTCAAGCGGTGCAGGCGGTCAGCATATCAACAAAACAAGTTCCGCAATCCGAATCACTCACTTGCCCACAGGTATGGTAGTTGAGTGTCAGGACGAGAGAAGTCAGTACAAGAACAAGGACAAGGCTCTTAAAGTTCTCAAAAGCCGACTCCTCAAGGAAAAACAGGACAAACAGGCGAGTGAAATTGCCGAAAACAGAAAAATGCAGGTAGGTACGGGCGACCGCAGTGAGCGAATCCGCACATATAACTATCCGCAGGGCAGAGTAACCGACCACAGAATCGGTCTTACTCTCTACAAGCTTGAAGAAATTCTCAACGGCAGCCTTGACGAAGTGATTGACGCACTTGTTGCCGCTGACAGAGCCGAAAAGCTCAAAGAAAGTATGGAAAAATAATCCGGTGATAATTGTGAAAACATTGTTGTTAAAAAATACAGAGGAAGATATAAAAACCGCAGCAGAGTTGCTTAAAAACGGCGGTGTTGTAGGAATCCCGACCGAAACAGTTTACGGACTTGCGGCTGACGCACTCAACCCCGAGGCCGTAAAGAAGATTTTTTTTAAAGCAAAGGGCAGACCCGGGGATAATCCGCTGATTGTCCACATCTGCGATTTTTCCGATATTGAAAGACTTAACCTTGTGACGAAAATCCCCGACACGGCAAAAAAACTTGCCGATGCGTTCTGGCCCGGACCGCTTACAATGATTATGAAAAAGTCGGATATTATTCCGAATGAAGTTTCGGCAGGACTTGACACGGTTGCAATCCGTTTTCCGAGCCACAAAACCGCACAGGCGATTATCCGTGAATCGGGTACGGTTCTTGCCGCACCTTCGGCAAATATTTCGGGCTCACCCAGTCCGACAACCGCACAGCATGTTATGAACGATATGGACGGCAAAATCGACGCTGTTCTTGACGGCGGTGCAAGTGAGGTAGGTCTTGAAAGCACGGTAATTACTCTTGCGGGAGATGTTCCGAGGGTACTTCGTCCGGGCGGAATTACTGTTGAAATGCTCGAGAGTGTCCTCGGCAAGGTTGAAGTTGATGATGCGGTTTTGCACAAACTTGCAGACAATGTAAAGGTTGCAAGCCCCGGTATGAAGTACAAGCACTATGCGCCAAGGGCGAGAGTAATACTTCTTAATTGCAACGATGAGCAATATATTGATTATGTAAACAAAAAGGCGGCTGAAGGAGTTGCGGCGCTCTGTTGTGACGAAGATATTCCGCTTTTGAAAACTCCCGTTTTCTCTCTCGGAAAACGAAACGACTATACAAGACAGGCTCACACTCTTTTTGACGAGCTTCGCAGAATTGATGAGGACGACAGCGTTAAGGTTGTATATTCAAGACTGCCAAAAACGAACGGCGTCGGAATGGCTGTTTACAACCGACTTATAAGAGCGGCAGGCTTTGAGGTGATTGACCTTGAACAGAATTAAAATTGTCGGTCTTACGGGACAGAGCGGTGCGGGAAAAAGCACGGTTTCGGCATATTTTGCCAAAAACGGAATGTGCGTTATAAATGCTGACGAGATTGTAAAAAATCTTTACACTCCCGATTCCGTATGCTTAAAGGCTGTTTCGGGTGTTTTCGGTCAGGATATTATCCTTTCTGACGGCAACATTGACAGACCTTTGCTTGCCAAAAGGGCATTTTCAAGCAAAGAAAACACACATTTGCTCAATTCAATTGTTCATCCGTTTGTTACATATGAATTTATGCAGATGGCGAAACAGGCTCAGACAGACGGCAAAGCGTTGTGATTTATGACGCTCCTCAGCTTTTTGAAAGCGGTGCCGATGTGTTTTGCGACCTTATTGTAAGCGTTACCGCAAAAAAGGAAATAAGGCTTGAGCGAATCTGCAAAAGGGATAACATTGACATTTCCCGTGCAGAGCTAAGAATGTCTGCACAGCTTGACGAGGAATTTTTCAGAAGTCACAGCGACATTGTCATTGAAAACAATTTTTCTATAGAGCAAGTCGAGCTTGCCACACAAAAGGCGGCAGAGGCTATTAACAACCTGATGAGGTGATAGGATGCCCCAATCAAGGCGATATAAAAAGAAAAAAAGTGCAGGAAAGGCGATTTTGGCATGGATAATTGTGCTTGCAATTCTTGCGGCGGGAGTATTTGTGTTTGTTTCGGTCTTTTACGAGGACGCAAAGAAAAAGCTTGATGAGATGAATTATCCACGCACCTACAGCACATATGTTGAAAAAGCCGCCAAGGATTATGACCTTGATCCTGCGTTGATATATGCCGTAATCCACACGGAAAGCGGCTTTGACCCGAAAGCCGAATCGGGCGTCGGAGCAAAGGGTGTTATGCAGATGATGCCATCGTCCTTTGAGTGGCTGCAGGAGCAAAGAGGTTGTGCGGGACAGTACACCGAGGATGACCTGTTTGATCCGGAAATTTGTATTGATTACGGAAGTTATCTTTTAAAATATTTTTACGATTATTACGGCACGGAACGCTCGGCAATTGCCGCATATAATGCCGGCTTTGTTGTAAGTGACTGGCTCAACGATACTAATTACAGTTCGGACGGAAAGAATCTTGATTCCATTCCGTATCCCGAAACAGAGAATTATGTTGACAAGGTTGAAAGTGCCAAGGAAATGTATATAAAACTTTATTATTCACAATCTAATTAAGCGCAGAGATGTTCCGTTGCCTTTGGCGGCGGATTTCAAAATAAAATGGTTTTGCCGTGTTTTACGGCACAGAAAGGACGGTTATTATGGCTGAAGAAAAGTCAAAGACAACTTTATTAAAGGAAAAAATTATGATGACCGAACCGAAGGGCGTTAAGGCTCTTTCGGAGGAAGAAATTAAAAAGGCAGACAGCTTTTGCGATGGTTACAAAAAGTTTCTTGATAACTCACCTGTTGAGCGTGAGGCTGTTCGCTATACTGTTGAGCTTGCCAAAAAAGCAGGTTTTGCAGAGTATGAGCAGGACAAAGAATATAAGGCCGGTGACAGGCTTTATTATGTAAACCGTGACAAGGCTGTTGCTCTTGCCGTAATCGGTAAAAACGGTGTTAAGAACGGTGCAAGGCTTGCAATCGCTCATATTGATTCCCCGAGAGTTGACCTCAAACCGAATCCTCTTTTTGAGGCAAACAATCTTGCGTTCTTTAAGACTCATTACTACGGCGGTCTTAAAAAATATCAGTGGACAACAATTCCGCTTTCACTTCACGGTTCGGTTGTAAAGCTTGACGGTACAAGAGTTGACATCTGCTGGGGCGATGATGAGAACGAAAGCTGTTTCTGCATTACAGACCTTCTTCCGCACCTTGCAAGGGAGCAGGCATCAAAGCCAATGGCAAAGGCAATTGAGGGCGAAAACCTCAATGTTATCCTCGGCTCTCGTCCATATGATGCAGACAGCGACGAAAAAGACCTTGTAAAGCTCAATGTAATGGCTGTACTCAATGAGAAGTACGGTATCTGCGAGGGTGACTTCCTTTCGGCTGAGCTCTGCCTTATCCCGTCTTTTAAGTCAAGAGATATCGGTTTTGACAGAAGCATGATCGGCGGTTACGGTCATGATGATAAGGTTTGTGCTTATCCGGCTGTTATGGCGGCTCTTGATGTTGAAATGCCCGAGCAGACTTGTATCACATATCTTACAGACAAAGAAGAAACAGGCAGTGACGGCAACACAGGTATGCAGAGCGACTTCCTCCGTTTCTTCATCTATGACCTTGCAAAGCAGGACGGTGTTGACGGCTACCGTGTCCTTTCAAAAAGCACCTGTCTTTCTGCCGATGTAAATGCCGCATTCGATCCGACTTATGCGTCTGCATATGAGGCTAACAACTGCTCATACATTAACAACGGTGTAATTATTTCAAAATACACAGGTCACGGCGGAAAGTATGACACATCAGATGCGTCTGCCGAATATATGGGAAAAATCAGAGCTATGCTTGAGAATAACGATATTCTCTGGCAGGTCGGTGAGCTCGGCAAGGTTGACGGCGGCGGCGGCGGAACAATCGCAAAGTATGTTGCCAATATGAATGTCGATGTTGTTGATCTCGGCGTTCCCGTGCTTTCAATGCATGCTCCGTTTGAAATTGTTTCCAAGACAGATGTTTATATGGCATACAGAGCATTTTTCACTTTTTTTGATACAAAAGATTAATTTCGGAAAAAATACAAAAAACACTTGATTTTTGCACCGAGTTGTGATATCATACTAATTGCGGCTGATAAAAAGCCGCATATGCGCCGGTAGCTCAGCTGGATAGAGTGTCTGACTACGAATCAGAAGGTCGGGAGTTCGAGTCTCTTCCGGCGCGCCAAGAAAAACGCACTTGTGTAAACAAGTGCGTTTTTCAGTTATATTCGCCTGTCGGCGAGTGATATTGCCGTGCAGTGATATTCGGTCATACCGAGTGATATTGCCTGCGGCAGTTTTAAAGCGAATATAATATCACCGAGAGCGAAAGCGAGCGATAACACATTTATATCACGCCGAGTTAAACGAGGCATATCACCGATAACTTTACAGACATTCGGCTTTGTGATATATTGTATTTTGGGTGATGATTGTGTCTGAAAGTATTTTACGGAATAAATCAAAAGAATTTGCAAAACAGATTGTATATATGTGTCGTGATATCAAAGCAAATGCAAGAGAATCGGTTTTAACTAATCAACTTTTGCGTTCGGGAACAAGTATAGGTGCAAATATTCACGAAGCACAATATGCGCAGGGTAAAAAGGATTTTATCTCCAAGTTGGAAATAGCACAAAAAGAGTGCTTTGAAACTGAATATTGGCTGGAACTTCTTTTTGAAACAGGATATATATCCGAAACCGTATATAAGCCATTGCAAAATCAGTGCGGCACAATCAGGAGAATGCTGATTTCATCGATCAATACAGTAAAGAAAAACGATAAATGAAACATATAAACATTCTAACGCCGTAAGCGTTTCTGATGATTAAGTTTATCTAATCCTTTACACCTTAAAACTCAGACCTTATCCTTGTACAATAAACACTGTCTTTCAAAGAATGTGAGTTAAATTTTGTGCAAAGTATGCATAAAATGAAAATTATTGTGTACAATGGCTTAAAAAAATAGATTATAAAGGCTATTTTCAGCATTTCTACTCTTTGAATTTGGAGCAATTTGTGATAGAATGTACATAAAGTGGTTACAAATAGGTAACAATCACTTTGAATTCAAAAAAAGGAGTGTTTCTTTGCGAAATGTTTTAAAAAGTGTTTTTAGTAAAAAGGTTTCTGCGGCAGTTCTTACGGCTGTAATGCTGTTTGTGTCGGTTTTCTCAATGTCGATGATTGCGAGTGCGGCATCGTTCTCACCGAGACTGTCTGCCCCGAGTTCAAGTAACAAATATTATTACAGTAATTTAAATGTTTTTTATAAGTATGGTTACGGCATGCCTAACTGTACAGCATATGCCTACGGCAGAGCTTATGAGATTCTCGGTTCTGAGCCAAAGCTTTCATGGAACAATGCCGAGCAGTGGTACGATTACAACAAGTCTAACGGCTACTACAAGTACGGTAAGGATCCAAAGGTCGGCGCAATTGCCTGCTGGTCATATAACGGTGGCGGCGGTCATGTTGCTGTTGTAGAAAAGGTTGAAAACGGTCAGATTACATTTTCTAACTCTGCATGGAGCGGTCAGAACTTCTACCTTTCCTATGCAAGCACATCCGACAAGAATGCCGGCGGTAACAGCTGGTGGAATTTTCAGGGCTACATTTACCTTGGCGATTTCAGCGGCAGTACAAGCACTACTCAGGCTACAACCAAAAAGGTAACTTACACAACAGGTACATATAAAACAAATGTTGACGATTATCTCAAAATGAGAAGCGGTGCGGGTACAAGCTATTCATCTATAACATTTGTTCCGAACAATGTTACTCTTAATGTAACAAAGGTTTCAACAGCCGGCGGTTACACATGGGGTTACACCTCGTACAACGGCAAGACAGGTTGGGTTGCTCTTGAGTTCTGTACTTTTGTTTCTTCATCAACGGTACAGCCAACAACAGCAAAACCTAATGTACAGCCTACCACAGCCAAAGCCACGGTTCAGCCGACTACTGCAAAGGCAACTGTTCAGCCGACAACAGCCAAGGCTACACAGCCTGCGACAACTGTTCCTGCTGCAACAGTACAGCCTACTACGGTACAGGCAACAACAGCTCCTGTAACTACACAGCCGAGCAATGACAACAACAATGATACTCCGTATATGATCGGCGATGTAAACCTTGACGGTCATGTTGATGTTATTGACGCAACTGAAATCAGCAAGTACATTGTTTCAATTTCAACACTTTCTGATGTTCAGAGAGAACTTGCGGATTACAACCATGACGGTGAAATCAATGTCGTGGATGCCACAGAAATCCAGAAACTTGTTGTCGGTAACAACTGATAACAACAAAACAAAATCAAAACACGCTTTGCATTTTGCAGAGCGTGTTTTTTGTTTGGAACTTTTATAACAAAGAGGGGTATGCGAGAATGCATACCCTTTTTGAGTTTAATAAGTTTAATATTTAAGCATTATGTCAACGAAAAATTCACCGTTATTGTTGCCTGCATCAAAAATTCCGTCATAGACTTCGGTTATGCTCTTCATGGAGTGAAGTCCGATGCCCTTGCCCTGATGCTTTGTGGACGAATAAGTTTCGCCGTCCATTTCCAAAGGCTTGCCGTAGTTGTTTGTTGAAACAATGTACAAACAGTCACCTTTTATTTCGGAAGTCAGGTTAAAATATCTTTTGCCTTCTTCTACGGTACAGCAACCGTCAATTGCGTTTTCAAGTATGTTGCCGAAAATACTGCAGAGGTCAACATCAAGAATTCTCGATTTGTCGGGCAAATCAATCCGCCAGTTAATGTCAACATTGTTCTCAATCGCCTGTTGACGGTAGTGGTTGAACAAAGCATTGAGTGCGTCACTTTTGCAGATTCGCACAGGTGCTGTTACAGTCAGCGAATTTTCATACTGGGCAATGTAGTCTTTCAGCGCCGAAAGATTTCCTTCATCTGCAAGTCGACTCATAACATGAACTGAATGTTTAAAATCATGCCTTGCTTTTGAGGTGTATTTTATGTACGACTGCAACGATTCTGTGTAACTTTTCTGAATTTCAAGAATGTTGTTTCGTTCTGTAAGCTTTGTTTTTTCAATAGTAGTCTTGCTGAAAATGTAGAATAATATGAATACTATAAGATACAATGCAAGCTCAAATATTGTAATGATGAATCCTTTTGCATAAACCTTTCCAACACGAATATTTGCGTAGGAAATCGGTATGGTATAGATGTTTGACACCATAAGTGCAATGGGCAAAATTGAAAACAAATACCACACCTTGCCGATATTTATGTTGTCAATCATCCATGCATAGTATTTTGTAAGCGGAACAAGCGCTCCCATTGCCGCAACCGAAAGCCCCATTTGAATCAGGCTATATGAGGTGTTAACTCCTCGTGAGATTTCTTTCTGAAAAAATGAGTTGATAAAATATGCATACAGAGAAAAGAATGAAATCAAACAGCACACACTTATAAAAACAAACAAACAGCGTGCTGTTCCGGCCTTTGTAACGCTTTTAATAAGGAAGAAAAATATTACAAGGTCGGGGAAGAGAACAAAGTTTAAATTCTGAATGTCAAAAGCCGTCATCACAATTGACGAGAGAGAACCGAGTATGAAAAATGAACACAAAAAGAGCGTTACTATCTTTGAAATCGGGTATTTTAATTGATTTTTTAACGGTAAAAGGCAGAATAAACTTAACGGTATTATTATGACAAAGCTGAAAAATGCCTGAAGAAATTTTATGAATGCGTCCATGTTCACCTCCGCTGGTTTTCTCTGATTTTTTTGAACATATATTCACGGATACTCTGTTCAATCCGAGTTTTTTCACGAATTTTAATCGGGAATCTTTCACCGTTGTCTGCAAGCTTGAGAAACTCTGCAATGGTCATTCGTGTGCGATATCTAAGTCCCGAAACAACACCTATGTTGATATAATGTGCGTCGGATTCAACAGAAACAATTTCCTTAAGCGAAATCAGCGTGTTTCGGCGGTCACACATAACTTCAATGTATTTTGAATTATCCGATACATATGACGAGGCATCATCAAGTACCTTGTAAATCTGCTCAGCTTTGTAGGGCTTTGTTATGTAATGAAAAGCGTGAACGGAAAATGCCTGCATCATAAAATCGGGGCTTGTTGTGACAAATACAATAAGAATATTACGGTCTTTTTCACGAAGCTTTTCAGCCACGGCAATGCCGTTCATCTTCTCCATAAAAATATCTACAAAGGCTATTTTGTAGGTGTTTTCCTTGAATGAATTGAAAAAAGCTATTCCGTCAGGAAAACAATCAATCTGCACATTTTGCTTGTGTCCGCCAAAATATGCGTTGCAGATTGAGTAGAGAATGTCTGCCTGAGGCTTTTCGTCGTCAATAACTGCAATTTTCAAGATATCGCCTCCTTTGAAATAAATTAATTCGGAGCAATGATTAACTGCACTTAGATTATACCATAAATTTGAAAAATATTATATCCGATTGTCATATGTTTTTGCCAAAAGATTGATGTTTGTGCCAATTTGTTGAAATGTTGCATTAAATTGGCTATCATTGAGGTGATAAAAGCGAAACACGAAAATTGCGGTGTTTCCGTAAATCAAAATCGGAAAGTAAAAAATATCGGAAAGAGGTAATCAACTATGAAAAAAATCAAGAAGTTAGCTTTATTGCTTGCAATTTGTATGGTAGGTACAGTAGGTCTTGTAGGTTGCGGTAATGACGGTGACTCGTCAAGCAAAAACGAAAGTTCGGCAACACAGACTGCTGACGACAATGCAAACAGCGCAGATGACAGCGCCGCTGATTCAAAGGACGGCGATTCATCGGCAAGCGTGGTAGGTACTTGGACTGTAACAGCACTTGAGGGTACAGACGGTAAAGCGGTTTCGATTGATGACTACGCAACAGCAAACGGTGTTGACCCCGAAACTTTGAAATGTACATACACATTTGCAGATGACGGTACATTCTCAGGCGAAATGAGCGGTGTGACTGTTTCGGGCAACTACACATTTGAGGGTACAGATCTCGTTATGACAGTAGGCGAACAGAAGTTTAACTACACATATGACGCTGACAATGATATGCTCAAATACACAGATCCTAACACAGGCCTCTCAAGTTATTGCGAAAGACAGCAGTAATTGTAATCTAATCCCAATTTCCTAATACTACACTACACAAAACAACCGCTCACCGAAAGGTGGGCGGTTGTTTCTGTTTGATGACATGATTGTTATTCTGTAGAAGCGGATATTATCCGCCCGCAAGTAATCGTCGTACAATGATATGGATAAATCCAATTATATAAATAGAATAGAATTACCGTTATTTTGTAGCGGCGAACACGGTTCGCCACTACAGTAGGTCAATTATATTGTGACATTTATAAAATATATCTTAATATATAATTTGTGTCATTACTTACTCGCCGTTAATTTACTTTATTTGTCGGAGTTCCGTTCAGAAAATTTTTGATGTTGTCCGAGACTATGCCCATAAGGCGTTCTCTGGTTTCAACGGGCGCCCATGCAATGTGGGGGGTGATGATGCAATTTTTTGCACCCATAAGAATGCAGTCCTCAACCATAGGCTCAACCTTGAGGGTGTCGATTGCCGCACCGCCGAGGTGACCGCTTTCGAGTGCCTCAAGCAAATCTTCTTCAACCATAACACCGCCTCTTGCCGTGTTTACGAACAATGCCCCCTGTTTCATTTTGGCAAAGGCATTTTTGTCAAACATATTTTCCGACTGTGGATTTAGCGGACAATGAACGCTTACAATGTCGCTTGTTTCAAGAAGTTCGTCAAATGAAACATCTTTGATTCCGTCAATATTTTTCGGAGTTCTGCTCGATGCGATTACATTCATATCAAAAGCGCTTGCAATTTTTGCAACAGCCTTTCCGATGTTTCCGAGTCCGACAATGCCGAGTGTTTTGCCTGCAAGTTCATTCAGCGGATATACAAACGGTGAAAAAGTTTTGCTTCTTTTCCACTTGCCGTCCTGAACAAACCGATTATATTCCGCAGTGTGATTGAAATGTTCAAGAATGAGTGCAAATGTGTGCTGTGCAACCGCATTTGTTGAATATGAACCTGCGTTGCAGACGGTTATGCCGTTTTTGGTGCAGTAGTCAAGGTCAATGTTGTTGTAGCCTGTTGCAAAAAGTCCTATATATTTCAGATTTTTCGCAAGTCGCATTGTGTGCGAATCAAGCAGAGTTTTGTTGCACACAACGATATCTGCATCTGCAATTTTCTCCGCAACTTCTTCATATTTCAAAAGACCGAACGACTCAACCTCACCGAACCGATTAAGCGCATCGGCATTTACAATATCGTCAAGAACAGTCTGTGCGTCTGTTAAAACTATTTTCATCTTATCACCTCGTTTTTTAATGACTATAGTATATACCGAAAATTTTTTCCTTGCAATCCAAATCGAAATTTTGTATAATATTTGTGCATAAATTGAAAGGAACGGTATGTTAATGTATAAAAATTATCTTTTTGATTTGGACGGAACTTTGCTTCCCATGGACATGGAAAAATTCGTAAAGCTGTATTTTTCATCGCTCTGCAAGCGTTGCACTCCTGTTATAAAAATCGAACCCGACGCCCTTATAAAGGCGATGTGGGCAGGCACTGACGCTATGACAAAGAACGATAACAGCCGTACAAACCGTGAAGTTTTCTGGGAAACAGCGGGCAAAGTCAGCGGTGCCGACCTTGAAAAGTTTGATGACCTTTTTACCGATTATTACGAAAACGAGTTTATCGTTCCGAAAGACGCTACAAGCTTTACTCCTTATGCAAAGAAAAGTATTGATTTCATAAAGAAAAACGGCGGCAGACTTATTGCCGCAACAAATCCGATTTTTCCGTTTGTTGCAACAAAACGCAGACTTGAATGGGCAGGAGTTTCTCCCGACGATTTTGAACTTGTTACAACATACGAAAACTTTGGTTGCTGCAAGCCGAATCTGAAATATTTTGAAGAAATCTGCAAAAAGCAGGATATCAAGCCCGAAGACAGCATTATGATCGGCAACGATGTTGACGAGGATTTGTGCAGCGCAAAACTCGGCTTTGATACATACCTTATTACCGACACAATTGTGAACAGAGATAATAAGGATTATTCAGACTACAAAAACGGCAGTTTTGAGGAATTTTACAAAGATTTTCTCAAAGGCGATTAAATATGATTATATTGTGCGGTCAGACGGCATTTTGCTTTGTCTGACCGCTTTTTCTGTGTGCATTTAATTTTACTTTTACAGAATACCTTTTAATGCCTTAAATGAAATAAAAAAATAGTCAAATGTGGTATTATGTGATGTGATACAGGTTATCAGACGGGATTTATTTTGTTTTATATCTTAATTAAGCAGGTGAATGAATTATGTCAGAAGTAATCAGAATTTTTGTTGAAAAAAAGGATGGCTTCAATGTTCTTGCAAAGCAGACACTTTGGGACATCCGCCACAACCTCGGTATGAAGTCTGTCGAAGATCTTCGTTACATTGTGCGTTACGATCTTGAGGGACTTACTAAGGAAGAATATGACAAGGCGAAAACCATTGTTTTGTCAGAGCCTAACGCCGATGTAATCTATGAAGAAACTCTCCCCGTTGAGGACGGCTGGAAGGTATTCGCAATGGAGTATCTCCCCGGTCAGTACGATCAGCGCGGCGACTCTGCCGAGCAGTGCGTTCAGCTTCTTACTCAGGGTGAGCGTTGCAAGGTTCTTACAGCAAGAGTAATTGCTCTCAAGGGCAATATTACAGATGAAGAGCTTGTAAAGGTTGAGGAGTACCTCATCAACCCTGTTGAAAGCCGTCTTGCATCTCTTGAAAAGCCAAAGACTCTTGATATGGAAATTCCCGTTCCCGAAAATGTTAAGAGGGTAGAGGGCTTCAACGGCTGGAATGACGATGAGATGCAGAAGTATTACGATTCAATGGGTTTTGCAATGACACTTGCAGACCTCAAGTTCTGCCGTGATTACTTCAGAGATACAGAGCACCGTGATCCGTCGGTTACAGAACTTCGTGTAATTGACACATACTGGTCGGACCATTGCCGTCACACAACATTCCTCACAAGACTTGAAGAGATTGAGATTGAAAAGTCTGCTCTCGGCAAGGTTATCGAGGACGCACTCAGCGAGTATTATGCAACCCGTGACGAGGTTTACGGCAAGGATACAAAGAGAATCGTTTCACTTATGGATATGGCTCTCATCGGTATGAAGTCACTCAAGAAAAAAGGACTCATTCCCGACCTTGACGAAAGTGAAGAAATCAATGCCTGCTCAATTCAGGTTCCCGTTACTATAGATGGAAAAACAGAACAGTGGCTCGTTCAGTTCAAGAACGAAACTCACAACCACCCGACAGAAATCGAGCCTTTCGGCGGTGCGGCAACCTGTCTTGGCGGTGCAATCCGTGATCCGCTTTCAGGCCGTTCATATGTATATCAGGCTATGCGTGTTACAGGCTCGGGCGATCCGACAATTCCTTTCAAGGATACAATGCACGGCAAGCTCCCTTCACGCAAAATTACAACAGGTGCCGCTCAGGGTTACAGCTCATACGGTAACCAGATCGGTCTTGCAACAGGTCAGGTAACCGAGCTTTACGATCAGGGCTATGTTGCAAAGAGAATGGAAATCGGTGCTGTTATCGGCGCATCTCCAAAGGAAAATGTTATCCGTGAAACTCCTCTCCCCGATGATGTAATCGTACTTCTCGGCGGAAGAACAGGCCGTGACGGCTGCGGCGGTGCAACAGGTTCTTCAAAGGCTCACGATGAAAACTCAATCGAAACCTGCGGTGCAGAGGTTCAGAAGGGTAATCCTCCGACAGAAAGAAAAATTCAGCGTTTGTTCCGCAACCCCGAAACTGCAAAGCTCATCAAGAGATGTAACGACTTCGGTGCAGGCGGTGTTTGCGTTGCTATCGGTGAACTTGCCGACGGTCTTACGGTTGACCTCGACAAGGTAACAAAGAAATATGACGGCCTTGACGGTACGGAGCTTGCTATATCCGAAAGTCAGGAAAGAATGGCTGTTGTTCTCGATAAAAAAGATGTTGACAAGTTTATTTCACTTGCATCAAAAGAAAACCTTGAGGCTACAGCCGTTGCGGTTGTAACCGAAAGTCCTCGTCTTACAATGAACTGGAGAGGCGACACAATCGTTGACCTCAGCCGTGAGTTCCTCAACACAAACGGTGTTACTCAGGTTGCCAAGGCTTATATCGAGGCTCCGAAGTGGGAAGGCTGCTACCGTAAGGTTGCTCCCGCAAAGCTTAAAGATATGCCTGCTGACGAGGCATTCCTTGAAAATATGTCAAGACTTGAAGTTTGCTCACAGATTGGTCTTGCAGAAAGATTTGACGCATCAATCGGTGCGGCTACGGTAATTATGCCGTTCGGCGGTAAGAATCAGCTCACTCCTCAGGAGGCTATGGCTGCAAAGATTCCGCTTGAGAAGGGCGAAACAGACGATGCAACAGCAATGAGTTACGGCTATATTCCCGGCGTTTCACGCTGGAGTCCGTTCCACGGCTCGGCTTATGCAGTTGTTGAGTCGCTTTCAAAGCTGCTTGCAATCGGCGCAAACCCGATGACAGCAAGACTTACATTCCAGGAATATTTTGAAAGACTTAAAGATGTTCCTTCCCGTTGGGGTAAACCTGCCGCAGCACTCCTCGGTGCTATGCAGGCTCAACTCAAGCTCGGACTTCCGTCAATCGGCGGTAAGGACAGTATGTCGGGTACATTTGAGGATATTGATGTTCCGCCTACACTCGTAAGTTTCGCCGTTGCAATGACAAAGGCATCAAAGACAATTTCAACAGAATTCAAGAACGCAGGTTCAAAGGTTATCTTTGTTCCCGTTCCCGAAAATAAAGAAACACTTATGCCTGTATGGGATAAGCTTATCGAAATGTACAACGCTGTTTATGCTCTCTGCGAGGACGGCAAGGTGCTTTCTGCATCGGTTGTTAAAGAGGGCGGTACTGCCGCAAGCGTATGTAAGGCTTGCTTCGGTAACGGTTTTGGCTTTAAGTTTGCAAACGAACTCACAAATGACGAGCTTTTCGCTCCGCTTTCGGGTTCGCTTGTTATCGAACTTGCAGACGGTGCAGAGCTTTCAAACGATGTTCTTCACTATGACCTCGGTACTGTTACGAACGATGCAAAGATTACGGTAAACGGCAAGGAAATCGAACTTTCCGCACTACTCGAAAAGTGGACTGCTCCGCTTGAAAAGGTATTCCCGACAAAGGCTGAAGTGCCTGAAATCGAAGTTGATGTTCCGCTTTACAGCGAGAGAAATACATCTTCACCTGCAATCAAGGTTGCAAAGCCTACTGTATTTATCCCTGTATTCCCGGGTACAAACTGCGAGGTTGATACGGCAAGAGCATTTGAAAAAGCAGGTGCAAATGTTGAAATGCTTATCGTCAAGAACCTTTCTTCAAACGATATTGAAGAAACAATTGACGAAATGGAAAAGCTCATTGCAAAGTCACAGATGATTATGCTTCCGGGCGGTTTCTCAGGCGGTGACGAGCCTGACGGTTCAGGTAAGTTCATTGCAACAACATTCCGCAACCCGAGAATTGCAGAGCAGGTTAACAACCTTCTCAAGAATCGTGACGGTCTTATGCTCGGTATCTGTAACGGGTTCCAGGCTCTTATCAAGCTCGGACTTGTTCCTTACGGCGAAATCAGAGAGCTTAAAGCAAATGACCCGACGCTCACATTCAACACAATCGGCAGACATATTTCACATATGGCTTATACAAGAGTTACTTCCGTTAAGTCACCGTGGTTTGCAAATGTCAACGCAGGCGATGTGTTTGCTGTTCCCGTGTCACACGGCGAGGGCAGATTTATGGCTGATGTTGAAACTGTAAAAGAACTTGCAAAGAACGGTCAGATTGCAACACAGTATGTTGACCTTGCCGGCAACCCAAGCAGCGACATTGAGTTCAACCTCAACGGTTCTGTTTGCGCAATTGAGGGTATCACATCACCTGACGGCAGAGTTCTCGGTAAAATGGGACACAGCGAGAGAAAGGGCGAAAACCTTTACAAAAATGTTCCTTTTGCAAAAGACCAGCAGATTTTTGAAAGCGGCGTAAAATACTTCAAGTAATTTATAACCGAATATTTTATATAAAAACTAAGGACATCCGTTTTTCGGATGTCCTTGTTGTTTGTGCGGTGTAGTACGCAATAATATTGTATTGTTATTGTGGCAGCAACCACGGTTCGCCACTACTGTATGGCAGTAGCATTGTGACATTAAAATATAATTGGCAATGTTACGCTCGGGCATTTATAGCTTTGCATTTGCAAAACTGTTTGCACGAAAGGGGGGACGGCGACACGCAGACGATAGATGACTTACCGTAATCGGAAATGTTGCGCTCGGGCATTTATAGCTTTGCATTTGTAAAACTGTCTGCACGAACGGGGTACGGCGACACGCCGTTAATAAATGCCTTGTACGGTGACTTCGCCTGAATTGATAAGTTTGGTGGTTTTGTCGGGAAGCTCTGCAATAAGCTCGCCGTCAGGGTTTACTCCCACAGCTTTTGCGGTAACGGACTTTCCGTCTTTGGTGAATGTTATATCTCTGCCGACTGTTGCGCAAAGGCTTGTGTATTCCTTTAATGCGACAGGGGAAAGCTTTAAATCGTTTTTGATGAATTCCTCTTCAATGTGGTTAAGCACACAGGCAAAGAATTTGTTCTTGTCAAAATGGCCGCCTGTTGCAAGATAAATTGAAGTTGACTTTTCCTTTATGTCATCGGGAAAATCCTGAGTATCGGCATTGATTCCGATGCCTGTAATTACATATTCTACGGCGTCAAATTCGGCACTCATTTCGGTTAAAATACCGACAAGCTTTTTCTTGCCGATGATGATATCGTTCGGCCATTTTATACGGCAGTCAAGTCCCGTGAATTCTCTGATTGCCTTGCAGACCGCAAGACCTGCAAGAGGGGTGATTGACGATACCTCTGACGGGGCAATCTTTGGTCTTAACAAAAACGAAAATGTGATGCTGTCATCCTTTTTTGCTTTCCAAACTCTGCCGAGTCTGCCCTTGCCCTGAGTTTGTTCTCTGGCAACGGCAACCGTGCCGTTTTCGCAACCGTCTGCACCCAGCTTTTTGAGGTAATCGTTTGTTGAACCAACCTCGTCAAGGACGATGAGGTTTTTACCGATTACGGAGGTTTTCAGGTATTTTTCGATTGCAGGCTCGTTGAGGTGTGGGGGATAGGCAACAAGGCGGTATCCACGGTTTGTTACAGAGTCAATTGTGTAACCCTGCTCCTTAAGTCCGTTGATTGCTTTCCACACTGCCTGTCTTGACACACCAAGCTGTTCGGAAATTTCACTGCCCGAAACATAGCCGTCTGTTTTTGTTAAGTTCAATAATTTTCTTTTGCATAACATCACCGATTTTAAAATTTAATGTAAAAAAATTACGGACGATTCTAAACAAAATCGCCCGTTTTTGAATGTTAATTATTTACTTTTGTTTGCCGCAACAATTTTCTTGACTGCAATGCTTACTGCCGAACCGACAACAAAGCAAGCAATGATTTCAAGAATGCAGTTGATTGAAAGAGCAGGGATAACCACGGCTGTGATTACATTAAGTCCCATAACTTCGATACTGCCGAAAAGGATTGCCATAAAGCCAAGGAAGAAGGCTGTGTTCATAACAGGGCAGAGTATAGTAGCAATAAGGTCGTTAAGATTGAACTTGCCTACAGTTTTACCTTCAAACACCTTGCCCAGACCTTTTGCGATAAGTCCTGTGAACCAACCCATAAGAGCTCGTGCAACAACACAAATGATAAAGGTGTAAAACCAGTTGATTGAAAGCATTGCCGTGCCGAATGCGTCCATACCAAAGCATTGTACAAAGCTTGTGATACCAAAGAGTGTGCCGAGAATCAATCCTGCTGTAGGACCGAGAACGGTTGCACCGATTGCAATCGGAATGCAAAGGAATGAAATGGAAAGCGCACCGATCTTCAGATATCCGAGCGGTGTGAGCGCCATTACAAGTGTCAATGCGATAAGCACTGCAAGAATAACCATTCTTTGCACCTTTGAAAAGTTTCCTGTCTTATTCATAAAAAATTCCTCCTGCTGTTTCCCTGCTCATTTTCCGCAGGTGAAACGCAAATAATATTTACAAGGGGAGAACCCCGTTGCATCAAATTAATAATTCAAAAACAAGTTGTATATTAAATTGTCTTTATTTTTTATTTCTCTCGTAAATAATTTTGAGTCCGTCAAGAATAATATTCTCATCAAAGATAATATCGTGACGGCAGTTTTTGATTGCAAGCGGAGCAAGACCGCCTGTTGCAATAACCTTGCATTCTGCCTTGCATTCCTCGGTAAACATATCAACCATTCCGTCAAGCATACAGGCTGTTCCGAACATAATTCCCGAACGAATGCAGTCGGATGTGTTTGACGAAATTACCTTCTTTGGAGCTTTCATATCAACCGATGACAGCAATGCGCCGTGATTTGTGAGTGCGTCAAGCGAAATTCCCATACCGGGGGCAATTGCACCGCCGTGATATGCGTTGCTTGCGTCAACATAGACAATTGCGGTTGCAGTTCCCATAAAAATCATAATGAGAGGACCGCCGTATTTTTCACACGCTCCCACACAGCCGGCAACGATATCGGCACCCAAGGTTTCGGGATGTTCTATCTTGATGTCAAGACCTGTCTTGAGTCCCGGACCGATGAGCAGACTTTTTTTGCCTGTAACGGTCATAATCGCACTTCTGAGATTATATGTAAATTTCGGAACAACAGAGCTTATAATAGCGCCGTCAATGCTTTTTGCGTCGATGTTGTAAATCTGCAAAAATGTGAAAAGTTCAACGGCAAGCTCGTCGCTTGTTTTGTTTTCATCGGTTGAAAAACGGAGTTTGAATTTTAAATTATCTCCGTCAAAAATGCCGAGCTTGACATTGGTGTTTCCGACATCGGCCGCAAGCAGCATTGCTGTTCCCTCCAAACGGTTTTTATAAATATGCTTTTACAAAAGTTTAGATTTAATCGTATTTTACTTTGCTTATTATATCATAAAAAATTATTTTTTCAAGGGCGAATTTAAGGAATTTATCCGATTTTTGGAAAATCCGAAAAAATTGTTGAAATTTGCGTTGGATTGTGTATAATTAAGATAGGTGTGTATAACACGGTCATGTATTACGCAAAATTCTGAAAGGAATGGTTTATTAAATGGACAGTTCAGAAATCAAGCAGCTCCGAATTCTTGCCGCAAGGTCAAGAATGGGCGCAATTCTCGGCACTTACCACGCCAAATCAGGTCATCCCGGCGGATCGCTTTCGGCAGCAGATATTTTCACATATCTCTACTTTAAGGAAATGAATGTTGATCCTAAAAATCCCGATATGCAGGACAGAGATCGTTTTGTTCTTTCAAAAGGTCACTGCTGTCCGGCTCTTTATGCAACACTTGCACTCAAGGGCTTTTTTGAATGGGACGAGCTTACAAAGCTCCGTCATGTAGGCGCTATGCTTCAGGGACATCCCGATATGAAGGGTACTCCCGGTATTGATATGAGTACAGGCTCACTCGGTCAGGGCATTTCGGCTGCCTGCGGTATGGCACTTGCGGCTAAGCTTGATAACAAGAGCTATCGCACATATACAGTTCTCGGTGACGGTGAAGTTGAAGAAGGTCAGGTTTGGGAGGCTGCAATGTTTGCCGCTCACAACAAGCTTGACAATCTCGTTGTAATTGTTGACCAGAACGGACTTCAGATTGACGGTACTGTTGAAGAGGTTGCAGGCATTGAGCCTCTTGATAAAAAGTTTGAAAGCTTTGGCTTTGAAGTAATCAAAATTGACGGTCACGACTTCAATCAGATTGAATCGGCTCTCGAAAAGGCTAAGACAGTAAAGGGCAAGCCTACTGCAATTCTTGCCAAGACAATCAAGGGCAAGGGCGTTTCATTTATGGAAAATCAGGTTGGCTGGCACGGCACTGCTCCCAACAAGGAACAGTATGAACAGGCTACTGCCGAGCTTCAGGCTGAAATTGACAGATTGGAGGGCAACTGCTGATGGCACAGGTAATTAAAAAGGCTACAAGAGAAAGCTTTGGCATGGCTCTTTGTGAGCTTGCAAAGACAAATAAGGACATTATTGTTTTTGATGCAGACCTCGCAGCTGCTACAAAGACAGGAATTTTTAAAAAAGAGTTTCCCGAAAGATTTTTTGACTGCGGTATTGCCGAGGGCAATATGGTAGGCGTTGCGGCAGGTATGGCAGCGGCAGGCAAAATTCCGGTTGCCGCATCATTTGCAATGTTTGCAACAGGCAGAGCATTTGAGCAGATTCGCAACTCGGTTGCTTACCCTCATCTTAATGTTAAAATTGCCGGCAGTCACGCAGGTATTTCAACAGGTGAAGACGGTGCTACTCATCAGTGCCTTGAAGATATCGGTATTATGCGTACAATTCCGGGTATGGTTGTCCTTAACCCTGCCGATCACTACGAAATGATGGCCGCTACAAAGGCTGCAATTGAGTACAACGGTCCTGTTTATATCCGTCTCGGCAGACTTGCTGTTGACAGTTTTAATGATCCCGATACCTATACATTTGAGCTTGGCAAGGGTATTACTCTCCATGAGGGTAACGATGTGGCTGTTATTGCAACAGGACTTGTTGTAAACGAGGCTTTAAAGGCTGTTAAGGAACTTGAGGCTGAGGGCATCAACGCTCGTCTTATTAACATTCACACAATAAAGCCTATCGACAGAGATATCATCATTAAGGCTGCAAAGGAAACAGGCAGAATCATCACCGTTGAGGAACACAATGTTATCGGCGGTCTCGGTGACGCTGTTTGTGATGTTGTAAGTGCAGAGTGTCCTGTTAAGGTTACAAAGATCGGTGTGAACGATCGTTTCGGTTACAGCGGTCCGGCTCTTGAGCTTCTTGACAAATTCGGTCTGACACAGCCGCACATTGCAAAGGTTGTCAGAGATGTTGTTAAAGAGGACAAATAATTTCTGAATTAATTTAATAATTGCAAAATATTAACGGTCGGTTTGTTCAAGCCGACCGTTTTTGTATGTACCGTTCAATTGAATAAAAAGCAAAGGGCGGATATCGCAAAAAACGGCAGCCGCCCTTTTTATATTAAAACATCCTCAGCAATAAGCCGAATGGGGCTTTAGTCAGCGTGCTTTATCAGCAGCCGCAGCCACAGCTGTTGTTGTCACAACCACAGCCGCCGTTGTTTCCGCCGCAACAGCAGAGAACGATGATAAGAAGAATAATCCATGAGCAGCAACCGTTGCCGTTACCAAAGTTACACATACGCTTACCTCCTTTCGTTTACACTACATATTATTGCAAAAGGAGAAATGTGTGACATCAAAAAATGACGGCTGCGAAAATATTCGTAACCGTCATCAATTGTAATGATTTAATTAAACATTGAATCTGAAAAGAACGACATCGCCGTCTTTCATAACATAGTCCTTGCCTTCACTGCGGACAAGACCTTTTTCTTTTGCGGCTGTCATACTTCCGCAGGCGATAAGGTCGTCATATGCGATAACCTCGGCTCTGATAAATCCACGCTCAAAATCCGAGTGAATTTTGCCTGCTGCCTGAGGTGCTTTTGTTCCTTTTTTGATTGTCCATGCACGAACCTCCTGTTTGCCGGCTGTAAGGTAGGAGATAAGTCCGAGAAGTGCATAGCATTCCTTGATAAGTCTGTCAAGACCGCTTTCTTCAAGTCCCATATCGGCAAGGAACATTTCCTTTTCTTCCTTGTCCATTTCAACGATTTCTTCCTCAATCTGAGCACAGATCGGAAGAACGCCGGCGTGTTCCTCGGCGGCAATCTTCTGAACAGCCTTGTAGCCCTCGTTTGAGTCGATGCCGTTTGAGAAATCCTCGTCACTCATATTTGCGGCATAGATAACAGGCTTGTTTGTGAGAAGCGCAACCTCTGAAAGAATTGCCTTTTCGTCATCGTCACATTCAACACTTCTTGCAGGCTTGCCCTCGTTGAGTGCGGCAAGAACTCTTTCAAAAAGGTCGATGTCTTTCTGATACTTTTTATCGCCCTTGAGCATTTTCTTTGTCTTGTCAATTCTGCGTTCGAGCATTTCAACATCGGAGAGAATAAGCTCAAGATTAATTGTTTCAATGTCACGGGCAGGGTTGATGTTGCCTTCAACATGGATAATGTCATCGTTTTCAAAGCAACGGACAACATGAACGATAGCGTCACATTCACGGATGTTTGAAAGGAACTTGTTGCCGAGTCCCTCGCCCTTTGATGCACCCTTTACAAGACCTGCAATATCTACAAATTCAATTGATGCAGGAGTATATTTGTCAGGATCATACATTTCCGCAAGTTTATCAAGTCTTTTGTCCGGAACTGCAACAACACCGATATTCGGTTCAATTGTGCAGAAAGGATAGTTTGCACTTTGAGCACCTGCATCTGTAATTGCGTTAAAAAGTGTACTTTTGCCGACATTTGGAAGTCCGACGATTCCGAGTTTCATTTATTTTCACCTCAAATAATATTCGGGCAATGCTTGCCTATTTTCACTGAATATTGTATTATTATATCGTATGGATACTTACTCTGTCAATTCACAGACGAGTAATGCACACTTTGTTAAGTATATCACATAAAATTGCTTTAAACAATAAGAAAGGAAATTTTTATGAGCGAAATAAATACATATTCTGTAACAATTAAGGTGGAAGAAGAAAATCTTGCCGTTTCAATGGGCAGCGGCAGTCTTTGTGTGCTTGCAACTCCGTGCGTTGTGGCTCTTATGGAAAATGCCGCCGCAGCTCTTGCAGACAAGGTTCTTGACAACGATGAGCTTACAACAGTAGGTACAATGATTTCAATTGAACACACAAGCCCTACTCCTCTCGGTGCTGAGGTTACGGCAACAGCCGTTCTCAAAAGCGTTGACGGCAGAATGTTTAATTTTGAAGTTTTTGCCGAAGATAAAAAGGGTGAAATCGCAAGAGGCACTCACACAAGAGTAAGCGTAAAATCAGAAAAATTTCAGATGAAGGCGGACAGCAAGTTTGATGAATAAGTACAAATATTATCTGTTTGACCTTGACGGCACAATCAGCGAGAGCGCATTGGGCATAAGAGAGTCACTTGAAAACGCAATTAAAAGTATGGGCAAGCCGTTGCCGAATCTTGACGATTACACATTGTACATCGGACCGCCGTTGCTCGATACATTCCGCAATATCTGCCATTTCAATGAGGAAGAATCGGCAAGAGGCATTGAGATTTATCGTGAATACTACAACACAAAAGGCAAGCTTGTGAACAAGCTTTATGACGGCATTGACAGGGTTCTTGCAGAGCTTAAAAAAACAGCGGTGCAAAGCTTGCCGTGTGTTCGTCAAAGTATGAAAAGTTTGCCGAAGAAATTACAGACCTTCTCGGTGTGCATGATATGTTTGACGCAATCTGCGGTTCAACACTTGACGGCAGCAGAAAAGATAAAAAAGACCTTATTCCGTATGCTGTTGAAAGACTTGGCGGCAGCCTTGAAAATGACAGAGAGAATATCGTCATGATAGGTGACACTTGGTTTGACACAAAGGGCGCAAAACTTTGCGGTGTCGATTTTGTCGGTGTTGAATACGGCTACGGCGACCTTGAAAGCATGAAAAAAGAGGGCGGCAGGGTGTTTGTGAAAACCACGGCAGAACTCTTGGATGTTCTTACAAAGTAAATAATTTGAAATCGGACAAACGGAATTATCCGAAGATTTTTCGCATACATTTTATCAGAGAATAAAATGTGCGGAGGATTTAAAATGTTCGTTTTCAATTTTAAAATCAAGGCTAAAAAAACAGTAATTTTGGCGGCGGTGCTGTCCGTAACAGCGGCAATAATATGTACAGCCGTTACGGTTGCAATAAATTCACGGTTGCCCGATACAGCCGTAAGTGATAAAACAGGGGAGTATTCTCTTTTGCTTAATGACGGTGAGGAGAAAAAATTTCTTGAACAGTTCGGAATTGAAACCGCCGACGCAAAGCCTGAGAAAAGGTCGGTTGTAATTCCGTCGGATTTTAATAAATATTATGAGGAATACAACGAACTTCAGAAGAAAATAGGACTTGACCTCGGAAAATTTAAAGGCAAAGAGGTTACGGAGATTATCGTTCCCCTGGAAAAGCCAAAGGATAACAATGCCGTTTTGCTTGTTTACAAAAACAGGGTAATCGGCGGACACATTACAAACGGAGAATACGGCAGTAAAAATCTGCCGCTTGTTGATTAAGATGGAAAGACTCGATAAAATTATTTCGTCACAAAGAGCCGACGGCAGAAAAGAGGTTCAAAAACTCATAAAAAGCGGTGCGGTTCTTGTGAACGGAAAAATCTGTAAAAAGCCTGATACTAAGGTTGACCCCGAAAAGGATGAAATTGTTGTGGACGGACAGGCTTTGAATTACAGCAAATACATATATATAATGATGAACAAGCCTGCGGGAGTTGTGTCGGCAACCGAGGACAGGCAGTTTAAAACTGTTATTGATATTATTCCCGAAGATATGAAACGAAAGGGACTTTTTCCCGTCGGCAGACTTGACCGTGATACGGAGGGACTGCTTCTTATTACAGATGACGGTGACTTTGCGCACAGCATAACCTCGCCTAAAAAGCATGTGGACAAGAAGTATGTTGCAAAGCTTGACGGAGAAATCACAGAAGATACCGTAAAGGCTTTTTCTGACGGAATTGAGTTCTCTGACGGTACGAAGTGTCGCAGTGCCGTGCTTGAATGTGACGAAAATGATAAAAAAACAGGAATTGTCACAATTTGTGAGGGTAAATATCATCAGGTTAAAAAAATGTTTTTGTGTTGTGGATTAAAAGTTGTGCATCTTCAACGAATTTCAATAGGCAGTTTGTATCTTGATAGCAATTTGCACATAGGTGAGTGCAAATTGTTAACGGATTTGGATAAAAAGTCGGTTTTTATCGGCAATATACACTAAAAAATGCATCTGAATTTTATCCTGTGTCGGTTTTAAATAAAATAATGCATATATCTTTGGTCAATTTCGGTATGGTCAAATTGTGCGAAAAGTGGTATATTATTGTATGTAATAAAGCTAAGGACTTTATCGTTATCGACTAATTGGAGGTTTATACACAATGGCAAATGTTTCATTAAGACATGTTTACAAGATTTATGACGGCGGTGTAACTGCTGTTACAGACTTCAACCTTGAAATTGCCGACAAAGAATTTATCATTCTCGTTGGTCCTTCAGGTTGCGGTAAATCAACAACTCTCAGAATGATTGCAGGTCTTGAGGATATTTCAAAGGGCGAGCTTTACATCGGCGATACACTCGCAAACGATGTTGCTCCTAAGGACAGAGATATCGCAATGGTATTCCAGAACTATGCTCTTTATCCTCATATGACTGTATATGATAATATGGCATTCGGTCTTAAACTCCGTAAGTTCTCTAAGGAAGAGATTAAGAGAAGAGTTGAAGAGGCTGCAAGAATCCTTGGTATCGAGCAGTATCTTGACAGAAAGCCAAAGGCTCTTTCAGGCGGTCAGAGACAGCGTGTTGCTCTCGGTCGTGCTATCGTTCGTAACCCGAAGGTATTCCTTCTTGACGAACCGCTTTCAAACCTTGATGCTAAGCTCCGTGCTCAGATGAGAACAGAGATTTCAAAAATTTATCAGCGTCTCGGCACAACATTTATCTATGTAACCCATGACCAGACAGAGGCTATGACAATGGGTACAAGAATTGTTGTTATGAAAGACGGTTTCATTCAGCAGGTTGATACTCCTCAGCATCTTTATGATATGCCTTGCAATATGTTTGTTGCCGGATTTATCGGTTCACCTCAGATGAACTTCATCAACGCTGTTCTCTCTAAGAACGGCGGCAAGTATACTCTTGATTTTGACAAGTATCACGTTCCTGTTCCGGAGTCAAAGGTCAATGCTGACCTCGACAACTATGTTGGCAAGGAAGTTGTTTTGGGCATCCGTCCTGAGCATGTTCACGATGAGCCTGAAGAAATTGCTAAGGCTGAGTGTCTTCTCAAAGCCAATGTTGATGTTACCGAGCTTATGGGCGCTGAAATTTATCTCTATGTAAATATCAACGGTACACCTATCACAGCTCGTGTTGAACCTGCTTCAACAGCTAAGCCGGGCGACGACATTGAGATTGCTTTCGACCTCAGCAAACTCCATATCTTTGATAAGGATACTGAGAAAACAATCACAAACTGATTATAATTTAATTTGTTTTTTACGGCGGAGCGTTATGCTCCGCCGTCTTTGCGTTTTGTGTAACAGTAGCGGCGGTCAGTGACCGCCAATCGAACCGATTTTCACAATCGGTTCGACATTACAAATGACCTGTTTAATTAACAATGATATAATAATGTATTTGCTGTGTGTCTGTATGTACTATCAATTGCAATGTTTCGCTCTGGCAAAATATGTTATGATTTTTTCAAACTGTCTGCACGAATAGGGAACGGCGGCTCACCGTGGTTGAATTTTAATGTATGAACATTTTTTCGTATTTTGTCACAAAATCAACACAATGTTGTGATATATTAAAAAGCAAATAAGATTTTGTAACAATTGTTTAATTTTGCTTTCAAAACTGTAACTTGTTGCTGATTATGCAAATTCTCTAAAAAAATTCAAGAAAAATTGTAAATAGAGGTTGATTTTTTTTTCTCGTTTTTTGTGTAATATGTATATGAGACAGATTGTATTTTTATTGAACTCTTTTACAATCACAATATATAACTGCGGAGAAAACGAGGTAAAAATTTATGTCAAACAGATTATTTCAAGGTATTGTACACCAGATGAAAGACGCAATCGACAGAACGATTGGCGTAATTGACGAGACTTCGGTTGTTATTGCCTGCTCCGAGCTTGGAAAAATCGGCGAGGTAAACGAGAGCGTTAATTCCGAAACACTCAGCTCGACAGCACCGTTTGTTGTGAACGGCTATACATACAGATCTTTCGGCAGCAATGCAAAGTATGATTATGCAGTATTTGTTCAGGGTACCGATGAGTATGCTCAGAAGTATGCTCAGCTTTTGTCGGTTTCTTTTGCAAGCATCAAGCAGTATTATGACGAAAAGTATGATCGTTCAAACTTTATTAAGAATGTTATTCTTGACAACATTCTTCCGGGTGACATTTACCTTAAAGCAAGAGAGCTTCACTTTAACAGCGAGGTTTCCCGTGTGTGTCTGCTTATTAAAATTGTTTCAAAAACAGATGTTTCCGCTTATGATATAGTTCAGAATCTTTTCCCGGACAAGTCAAAGGACTTTGTTATAAACATTAACGAGGTTGAAATTGCACTTGTTAAGGAAATTAAACCCGACACAGAGAGCCGTGATCTTGAAAAGCTTGCAAGCTCGATTTCAGACACACTTTCGAGCGAGTTCTACACACACTGTGTTGTCGGCATCGGTACAACGGTTACAGGCATCAAGGATCTTGCAAGAAGCTTTAAGGAGGCTCAGTCGGCTCTTGAGGTTGCAAAGGTATTTGACACAGACCGTACAATCGTAAGCTATGATAACCTCGGCATTGCCCGTCTTATCTATCAGCTTCCAACAACATTGTGTGAAATGTTCCTCAAAGAAGTTTTCAAGCGTGGTTCAATTGAGAGCCTTGATCAGGAAACTCTCTTTACAATCCAGCGTTTCTTTGAAAACAACCTCAATGTTTCCGAAACTTCAAGAAAGCTTTTTGTACACAGAAACACTCTTGTGTACAGACTTGAAAAAATTAAAAAGCTCACAGGTCTTGACCTCCGTGAGTTTGAGGACGCAATCGTGTTCAAGGTTGCTCTTATGGTTAAGAAATACCTCAACGCAAGTCCTACAAAATACTGATTTGGTTAAAGTGTGCCCGAGCACAGTGTCTTGCTGTGCTTTGGGCGTTTTGACTTTTTTGTGAGTATTTGTACAATAACTACAAAACAAAGGTGACTTTATGATTGATTTTATAAATGTGTCTAAAACATACCCTAATGGCACTCATGCTCTCTACGGTATTACGCTGAGTATTGATAAGGGCGAGTTTGTATTTATTGTCGGTGCATCGGGCGCAGGCAAGAGTACATTTCTTAAACTCATTATGCATGAGGAAACTCCGACATCGGGCAAAATCGTTATCAACGACACTGATGTTACAAAGCTGAGAAGGAGCAAGGTTCCTTATATGCGCCGTCATATGGGCATTGTTTTTCAGGATTTCAGACTTATTGACAAGATGAATGTTTTCGACAATGTTGCGTTTGCGATGCGTGCTGTCGGAAAACCTTCGGCAGTAATTAAAAAGCGTGTTCCGTATGTGCTTGAGCTTGTCGGTCTTAAAGATAAGATGAAAAACAGACCGAGTGAACTCTCGGGCGGTGAGCAACAGCGTGTAAGCCTTGCAAGAGCCCTTGTGAATAACCCCGAAATTATTATTGCCGATGAGCCGACAGGTAATGTTGACCCCGAGATGTCACACGAAATCATTGAGCTTCTCAATGAAATTAACGCAACAGGCACAACCGTTATTGTTGTAACGCATGAACATGACCTTGTTCGTGAGTTTGACAGACGAGTTGTTGTTCTTGACCACGGAAAAATTAAGAGCGACACCAAGGATTTGTTTGTTAAAGATGACTATGCTGACGATTACGGTGATGACAGCGGTGAAGAAGAAAATACACCGGATTATCCCGATAATGCAGTGGTTGTTCCGGAATAATGCGTTTGCGCAAATAGGATTTTGAAAGGATTTTTGATATGACCGGATTTGGTTATTTGGCAAAAGAAGGTTTCAAAAATGTGTGGAACAACCGTATTATGAGTATCGCTTCTGTCTGCGTACTTATAAGCTGTCTTGTTCTCACAGGTGCGGCGGCACTTTTTTCATTGAATGTTGACAAGGTTGTTGAATCTGTCGGCAAGTCAAATGAAACCTCTGTATACATTAAAGACGGATATTCACAGCTTGAGGCTGTTTATGTAGGAAAAGCAATTGAAAAGCTTGACAATGTTGAGTCGGCAACCTTTCTTTCAAAGGAAGATGCGATAAAGCAGTATAAATCTACTCTCGGCGACGACCTCTTTGCAGAAATGCAGGGCAGAAACAAACTCCCCGATTCTTTCATTGTAGTTATGAAGGATTTGTCAAAGTACGATGAAACTATTGCACAAATCACGAAAATTGACGGTGTTGAGAGTTTCAGCAGTCACCGTGAACTTGCCAAAAAGCTTACGGACATCAGCAGTCTTGTCAATATGATTTGCGTTGCTGTTGTGTGTGCTTTGACAATCATTTCAATCTTCATCATTGCCAACACAATTCGTGCAACAATGTATTCACGAAGATTTGAAATCAGCATTATGAAATCGGTTGGTGCAACGAACTCGTTTGTACGATGGCCGTTTCTTATTGAAGGTATGATAATCGGACTTATTTCCGCAATTGTTTCAACAGGCGCAATTGCAATCCTCTATGAGACTGCACAGGCTCTTGTTTATCAGATTGTTCCGATTGATTTCATTCCGATTAACAATGTCATCTGGATTACAGGCGGCTTGTTTGCAATTGCAGGTATTGTTATCGGCTTCTTCGGCAGCTTTATTTCAATCAGAAAATACCTTAAAATGGAAGGTAACGAAATACTCGGTTGGTAATCCCGACAGAAATCTTAAAGGAGGAGATTACAATGAACAAATTAAAAAGAATTTTATGTGCAATGCTCTGCGTATGCATGATTTCAATTCCAATGGCAATACCGACTACTGTTTCTGCTGAGGACAGCATCTCAGACCTTGAACAACAGCTTCAGCAGCTTGAACAGGAAAATCAGAAGTATCAGAAGATTCTTGATGATACAAAGTCTGATATCGCAGAAAAGGAAGAATACAAGAGCGCCCTTGTAAGCAAGGTTCAGGTTCTTGATGAAAAAATTGCAGTAACCCGTGAGAAAATTTCAAGCCTTAACGATGATATTAAGGAAAAGCAGGACGCTTATGACAAGGGACTTTCGGAAGTTGAGGATCAGTTTGACGCACTTGCAAACAGACTCAGAATTCTCTATATGTCAGGCAATGCAACCGACCTTGAAATCATTTTCGGTGCAAAGGATTTTTCTGACCTTATTGATAAGATGGAGCTTGTAAAGAGCCTTGCAAACAGCGACAAGGAGCTTATCAGCGAAATCCAGACAAAGCTGGACGAGCTCAGCACCAAGAAGAAATCCCTTGAGGCCGACAAGAAAGACCTTGAAACTCAGCAGGCGTCATTGAAGTCGGATCAGGACGAGTTTAATAAACTCATTTCCGATAATGACGAGATTCTTAAAAATCTTTACGCATCAAATTCCGAGGCGCAGAATTCCTTGGAAAGTGCGGCTTTGCAGAGTGATGAGATTGAAGCTAAAATCAGCCAGTACTATGCCGCTCAGAAGGCGGCTGCGGAACACGCTGCTCAGGCTTCACAGAGCTCAAGCAGTTCATCAAGCAGCTCTTCAAGCAGTTCATCAAGCGGCTCAAGCAGTTCAGGTTCATCAAGCTCAGGTTCATCATCTGTAATTGTTCCGTCGGGTTCGGGCTTTGCATGGCCTACACCGGGCTTTGTAAGCCTTTCATCTGAATGGTTTGAGGACAGAGAAGTTTATAACCACGGCGGAATTGATATTGCCGGCGCAGGCATCATGGGAACTCCTGTTGTTGCGGCTGCCGACGGTACTGTTGTTGCAACCAACAGCAGTTGTACACACAACTGGGGCAAGAGCTACAGCTGCGGCTGCGGCGGCGGTTATGGTAACTATGTAATGATCAGCCACGCGGGCGGTAAGATGACAGTTTACGGTCACCTTACAAGTCTTACAGTAAGTTCAGGTCAGTCTGTTTCTAGAGGACAGGTTATCGGCTATGTCGGTTCAACAGGTAACTCAACAGGACCTCACCTCCACTACGAATGCCGTCTTAACGGTGTAAGATACAACCCGATGTCTGAGTATCCGTACATGTGATAATTTCTTTGATACATACACAATTTGATAATTAATTTAAAAGCCTTCGCATATACTTAAATAAGTAAATATGCGGAGGTTTTTGTTTTGATTACTTCATTGAATGTTGTGTTTCCCGAAAAGTGCGGGAAAATAAGGGGATTTTTTAACAGGCTGAGAGGGGACAAGGTGTGCGTTGAAATCAAGAGGGCAAGGGGCGTAAGCGTAAAACAGCTTACATACATCTGTCGCAGACAAAAGGTCAATCTCAATAAAATTGACAGGGCAATTGGCAATCAGCGTACAAGACTTTTGTGTTGCGAAGAAATGACTTTTCCGAACGACAGCGGTTACAAGCGTTTTTACTCGCCGCTTTTTTCGGCAAGACTTTGTACAAATATGGCACTTTTTGCCCTCAGCAAATTTGATACTCCCGAAAGGCTGACGGTCGGAATTTATGATCCCGATGCTCAATGCACCGACCTTGTTTCATTTGTGTTGAAATATACGGGCAATGCCTGTATTATCACAGACAACGAAGATGTGTTCTATGATGAGCTGAATACCATTGCCGAAGAAACGGGTGCGTGTGCCGTTGTTACTCACCACCGTGAACAGCTTTCAAATTGTGACCTTGTCATTGCACCGTTTGAAATTGAAGAAAATCTGCCTGTAAGAAATGATGCGGTTATCCTCACAAACGGCAGACCTAAGGAAAATATAAAGGGCTTTGTGTATTTTCGCTATTGCTTTAAAATGCCGAACGGATTCGCACTTTTGCGGCCTGAGGGATTGTCGGAGGAATACTTCTGCTCAGCACTCTATACACTCGGTTCACAGTACGAACTCGGTTCAATTGTTCCCGATTTGTGCCGTAATGATACAGAGGCGCAGACTGTGAAATCTCTTTGCAGTTATCTTGCCCGTTTTGCTTGACAATCGGTGTGAAAAAAATTATAATAAATCTATATGCAGTTTTTTGCTGATATGAAAGAATTTTATACCGTATGCACGCTTGTGCAGGTGCGGTATTAACTGAAAGGAACGATATAAAATGGCAGCTAAACCAACAATGCTTACTGCGGAAGGTCTTAAAAATCTTGAAGAGGAACTTGCAGAATTACAAAATGTCAAACGTAAAGAAATTGCAGAGAAAATCAAGGTAGCCCGTTCCTACGGCGACTTGTCCGAGAACAGTGAATATGATGATGCAAAGAACGAGCAGGCTATTATGGAGGCAAGAATCGCTACTATCGAGTCTATCCTCAAAACTGCTCAGATTATTGATGAGTCCGAAACATCTAACGATAAGGTACACCTCACTTCTGTTGTTACAATCGAAATGGTTGGCACAGACAGACAGATGACATACAAAATCGTTGGTTCGGGTTCTAACGAAACAAATCCCGCACAGGGCAAAATTTCTGACGAATCACCTGTGGGCAAGGCTCTCATGGACAGATGTGTCGGTGATGTTGTTGAGGTTGAAACTCCCGGCGGTGTAAAGACATTTAAGATTCTTGAAATCTCAAAGTAATTTGTTTATCTATTGAATTTTTGCTGACGGATTCTGCTTTTGCAATCCGTCAGATTTATTGATGTTGAAAAAGAGAGGAATGATTGGAAATGAGTCAGAAGCCACAGCAGACCGGCACAAGCGATGTTATCAAGGTCAGATACGAAAAGCTTAACGCCCTCAAAGAAGCAGGCAGAGATCCGTTTGTAATTACAACAAGTGCCCGTGATGTTCTCACGGAAACAATTAAAAACAATTTTGAAGAGTACGAAAATAAAGATGTATGCGTTGCAGGCCGTTTGCTTTCAAAAAGAGGCAAGGGCAAGGTTTCGTTTATGGACCTTTGGGATCGTTCGGGAAAAATCCAGATTTTTGCAAAGTTTGACGATCTCGGTGAAGAAGAATACGGTTTCCTTAAAAAGTGGGATATCGGCGATATCGTTGAAGTAAAGGGCTTTGTTTTCAAAACGCAAATGGGCGAAATTTCTGTTCATGCAAAAGAGGTTAAGCTCCTTTCTAAATCACTCAAACCCCTCCCTGAAAAGTATCACGGTCTTACAAATACAGACCTTCGTTACCGTCAGCGTTATGTTGACCTTATTATGAATCCCGAGGTAAAGGATACTTTTGTAAAGCGTTCAAAAATTATCGGCAGTATCCGCCGTTACCTTGACAATCAGGGCTTTATGGAGGTTGAAACTCCTATGCTCGTTGCCAATGCCGGCGGTGCGTCGGCTCGTCCGTTCCTTACTCACTTCAACGCTCTTGACGAGGATTTAAAGCTCAGAATTTCTCTTGAACTTTACCTCAAAAGACTTATCGTAGGCGGACTTGAAAAGGTTTACGAAATCGGCAGAGTATTCCGTAACGAGGGTGTTGACACCCGTCACAACCCTGAGTTTTTACTCTTATGGAGCTTTATCAGGCATATACCGACTACAACGGTATGATGGATCTTACCGAAAACCTCTATCGCCATGTTGCACAGGAGGTTCTCGGCACGACAAAAATAACATACAACGGTATTGAAATGGATCTCGGCAAGCCGTTTGAGAGAATTACAATGCTTGACGCCGTTAAGAAGTATTCAGGCGTTGACTTCAACGAAATTCATTCTGATGAAGAGGCAAAGGCAATTGCTAAGGGAAAGGGTGTTGAGTTTGAAGAACGCCACAAGAAGGGCGACATCCTCAACCTTTTCTTTGAAGAATTTGCAGAAGAGCATATGATTCAGCCTACTTTCGTTATGGATCATCCGATTGAGATTTCTCCGCTTACAAAGAAGAAACCCGAAAATCCCGATTATGTTGAGAGATTCGAGTTCTTTATGAACGGCTGGGAAATGGCTAATGCATATTCAGAGCTTAACGATCCGATTGACCAGAGAGAGCGTTTTAAGGCTCAGGAGGCACTTCTCGCACAGGGCGATGATGAGGCTAACACAACCGATGAGGATTTCCTCAACGCACTTGAAATCGGTATGCCTCCGACAGGCGGTATCGGCTTTGGTATCGACAGAATGTGTATGCTCCTCACAGATTCAGCCGCAATACGTGATGTTCTCCTCTTCCCGACAATGAAATCCTTAGATGGTGTAAATAAGAAAAATGATGTAAATAATACAGCTTCTGAAGCACCTGAAAAAAATGTAAAAACTGAGTCTGAAAAGATTGATTTTTCTAAAGTAAAGATTGAGCCTTTTTTGTTTGAGGAAATGGTAGACTTTGATACATTCAGCAAGTCAGATTTCCGTGCAGTAAAGGTTAAAGAGTGTGTTGCAGTACCGAAGTCAAAGAAACTGTTACAGTTTACTCTTGATGACGGAACAGGCACAGACAGAACCATTTTAAGCGGTATTCATAGCTTTTATGAGCCGGAGGAACTGGTTGGAAAGACTCTTATTGCTATCACAAATCTTCCACCGAGAGCGATGATGGGCATTGACTCTTGCGGTATGCTCCTCAGTGCTATTCATGAAGAAGAAGGCGAAGAAAAGCTTCATCTTCTGATGGTTGATGACCACATTCCGGCAGGTGCAAAGCTCTATTAAGATGATGTAAAGATGTACCGTTTTACCAAATAGACGGGACGTACTTCATTTGACAAAAAACTAAAAAAACAGCGATTTACATCAAACTTACATCAATTGATGCAGAAATCGGTGCAAGCAAGAAAAAATCGCATAATTAGTGCAATGAGTGGGCAATTCCAATCGGGGTTGCCCATTTTTAAAACAAACAGAAATACAAATCGGAAGTTATAAAGGAGAAACACTATGGGATTATTTGGTAAAAAAGCAAAAAAGAGCGAAAAACAGAATATATGAACAGATTAGATGTTCCATTATGTTAATAAAAGAAGACTTTGAATTGATTATTGATGATGTATTTACAATTATGGGGGTTGGAACAGTTGCCACAGGAAACATATCAACAGGAATGTGTAGAGAAGGAGAAAATGCGTGTGTTTATAAAACAAATGGAGGTGTATTAGAGACTATAATTACTACCATCGATATACATACAAAAGAACGAAAATCAAATGGTTGTGGATATAAAACAGAACATGTTGGACTTGGGTTAAGAGGAGTTTCTAAGGAACAATTAGAAAAAGGAGATAGAGTGATTGTAAAGAATGCCAATATGTATGGAATGTAATTACAAATTCAAGTTTACCAACTTGCCCTTTGGGAGAGGAGAAATCCTTTTCTCAAAGGGCTTTTTCTATTTATACGGATATTCGCAAACTACAAGATAAAGCCAAAACTTCATATACTCTAAGCACAAGGAGGTTGAGGTTTGGCTATGAACAACAGTTTAGCAGAAGTACACCCGGAGCTTGTTTCGGAGTGGTCAGAGAAGAATTTACTGCTTACACCTGATGGCATTACTTTCGGTTCAAATAAAAAAGTATGGTGGAAAGGTACTTGCGGTCACGAATGGCAGGCAAGCGTTAAGGCTCGTTCTAATGGAGAGAAATGTCCGATATGTTCCGGTGCGAGAGTGATTGCAGGTATTAACGATTTGGCGACATTAGAGCCGCTACTGGTAAAGCAGTGGTCGAAAAAGAATAAGATAAAACCGACAGAAGTTTCTATTGGTTCTCATAAGAAAGTGATTTGGAGATGTGAGAAGGGACACGAGTGGGAAGCTGCCGTTAAGAGCAGGACAATAAATAAAACGGGTTGCCCGTACTGCTCACATAATAAAGTATTGGTAGGCTTTAATGACCTTGCAACGCTTCTGCCGGATATAGCAGCCGAGTGGTCGGACAGAAATTGTCCGACACTTCCGACTCAGGTTACGGTCTTTGCCAATCGTAAGGCTTGGTGGAAGTGTAAGGATTGCGGCAGAGAGTGGAACACCCTTATTTCTACTCGTTCCGGTGGGAGTAAATGCCCGTATTGCAGTGGGTACATATTCCTGAAAGGGTTTAACGATTTGCAGACAACACACCCTGAAATTGCTTCGGAGTGGTCGGAGAAGAACTTGCCATTGAAGCCTGATGAAGTAAATGCAAAGTCGAGGAAAAATGTCTGGTGGAGATGCAGTAAATGCGGTAACGAGTGGAAATCTGTTATCAATGCCCGTGTGAAAGGTACGGTATGCCCCGTTTGTGCAGAGAGAGAAGTACTTGCCGGATATAATGATTTGGCGACAACAGACGGTCAGCTTCTTAGCGAATGGGATTATGAACAGAATAAACTGAAACCTACAGAGGTATCACGAACTTCGGCAAAGAGAGCGTGGTGGAAATGCAGGCACGGTCATTCGTGGAGTATGAAGATAAATGAAAGAACGATATTGAAGAAAGGCTGTCGATTTTGTGAGCAGGAGTATTTATCTCTGTTTCCTGCTTTGGCTGTCAGCTATTATTCTAATAAGAAAGGCTTGAAAGCAGAACTTGGTTCTGACCGATTGCTTGGAGTTCCGCTTGAAACATACATACCTTCAGAAAAGTTGGCTATTGAGTCAGGAAGTGCCGATGAGAATTTAGAAATAATGAAAGCATATATGTGCAAGCAAAGAGGAATAAGGCTGATTAAGCTGCCGATGAAAGGCACAGAACTGGATTATGCCAATAGCTTAAAGAAAGCTTTTCAGAGCGTACATATATTTATTTCTTCCGATACCGAGGAAGATGTGGAGATAATCAAAAATACATTTGAAAGATGGAGGGATAGCCAATGAGAGAGAAAACCTATCATCTATACTTAAATGAAGAAGAACGAAGCCGAGTGATACAATCGCTCATTGAATTGAAGAACAATTTAGCAGCTCAGGGACGATACACCGATGCAGTAGATGATGTCCTCTGCAAAGTGCTTGAAGCAAAGAAAAAGAAATTGAAAATTGAATACATTTAGAACGTTGATTTGCCGTCTGTTTCCTAACCGGAGCAGGCGGCTTTTTAATTTCCAAAAATTTTTTGAAAAATTTTCGGAAAAGCGGAGATTTTGGGTGTGCATTTCATACCCCTTTGTCCAAATGAGTGAAGGGGTTCATTCCGGATAGCAAAAACGGAAGCCTTTTCGCTTGAAAATTGAATAAGTCATTCACTAAGACTTTATTTCTGATGATAGCCACTTTAGCAGGTACGCCGTGATTTCTGTATTTCAGAATAGCGAGAACTCCGGCTATGAGTATCAGGTTGCCCCTGATATGGCGATGACAGTCAGAATGATAATGATACTTCTCTACGGAGCTGGCGGAGTACCCGGCAGAGGTTAGAATCCTATGATACAGATAAGCAGTCTGTTCCTTAGTGACTTCCCATAAGCATTTTGCTTGGCAAGGGGTGTTGAGAACAAATATTGCTATGACCGATTAGGAAATGAGTCGGTCAGGTACATAGCCATAATGCGGTGGCTATGAATTTTCAGAAAGGAGGGCAAAAAGAAGTGTCAAACTGTAAAACGATTTCCGTATGTAACCAGAAAGGCGGAGTCGGAAAGACCACCACAACAGTTAATCTCGGAGTCGGGCTTGCAATGCAGCGCAAGAAAGTATTGCTCATAGACGCAGACCCGCAGGGAGATTTAACGACTTGTCTTGGTTGGCAGGATACAGACGGCTTGGGTATCACGCTTGCAACGAAACTCACAGATGTAATCAATGAAACGATGACAGACCCTATGGTTGGTATCCTGCACCACGAAGAAGGTGTTGACCTTTTGTTCCGGCAAACCTTGAGCTTTCAGCAATGGAATTTAACCTTGTGAACGCAATGAGCAGAGAAACTACACTCAAGAACTATCTGAGTCAAGTGAAGAACAGATATGATTATGTAATTATAGACTGTATGCCTTCGCTTGGTATGGTTACTCTCAATGCTTTATCGGCGGCAGACAGTGTTATCATTCCGGTTCAGGCTCAGTATTTGCCTGCAAAGGGTATGACACAGCTTGTGCAGACAATTTCAAAAGTAAAGAAGTATATCAATCCGGATATTAAGATAGATGGTATGCTGCTTACTTTGGTGGATAGCCGAACAAACCTTGCAAAGAGTACGGTGGAAGCACTCAGGGCAAACTTCGGTAATCAGATAAGGATGTATCGAACACAAATCCCGATTGCCGTAAAAGCCGCTGAAACTTCTTCCAAAGGTAAGAGCATTTATGCTTATGAGCCAAACAGCACAGTGTCTAAGGCATACGCTGAATTTACAAAGGAGGGTGTTAGCCGATGGCAGGAAGAAAGAGCGACTTCACTCTCACGAAGCTCGATGATTTATTTACCACGCAGGCACAGAGAGATGAAGAACAGCTTTCAAAAATCCGAGATATTCCGTTAGAGCTGATTGATGATTTCCCCGACCACCCGTTTAAGGTCAGGGACGATGAAGATATGATGCAGCTTGTGGAGAGTGTCAAGGAAAGAGGGTTATTACTCCGGCAACGGTAAGGCAGAAAGAGGACGGCAGATACGAACTTGTTTCAGGACACAGACGAAAGCGAGCTTGTGAACTGGCAGGATTTGAAACACTGAGAAGTGAGATTGTAGACCTGAACAGAGATGAAGCGACCATTTTAATGGTTGAAAGTAATTTCCAGAGGTCAGAGATATTGCCGAGTGAAAAAGCCTTTGCCTATAAAATGCGTTTGGAAGCATTAAGCAGACAAGGGAAAAAGAACAGATTTAACTTCCAACCCACTGGGTCGGAAGTCGGATGGGTAAAAGAAACTGCTCAAATAATCGGAGAACAATCGGGCGACAGTCAAACGCAAGTTCGTCGTTATATTCGTCTGACAAACCTTGTTCCTGAATTGCTTGAATTTGTTGATGAGGGACGTATTAAAATGCGTCCTGCCGTAGAACTTTCTTACCTTGATGAAGATTGCCAGCGTGATGTGGTTGATGAAATCGACCTAAATGACGCAACCCCGTCACACGACCAGACAATCCGTATGCGAAAGTTATTCAACGAGAGCAACCTTACAACCGAAGCAATCCACGCTGTTATGTCTGAGGAAAAGCCGAATCAAAAGGAAAAAATCGTGTTGAGGGGCGACAGAGTAAGGCAGCTTATCCCGAAAAACATTCCCGTCAGTCAGACGGAGGATTTTGTCTGCAAAGCATTGGAGCATTACAACAAGTTTTTTGCGTAACCGTGCAGAACGTGACAGCAGATAGCCTGTTTTACAGTTCCCCTTTTCACACTCTAACCCCTTAGTTATATTTTTACCTACCGAAAATGATATATACTATCTCACTTGAATATAACTATCTCAAAGTATATGTCTATCTCTAAGGGGCAATCGCACAGTATGAACGGACTGGAGGTGTATGGTAAAATGAAAAATTAACGAAAAATCCGCATTTGTTTTTCGGCAGGTAAATTCTGCCGTAAGAAGAAAATCCACAAAGGCACATCGTAGCGATACGGTGTGTTTTTCAATTTTTACAGGAGGAAACGCAATGATAAAGTCAAAATTCAAAAAGAGTCACGTCGCTTTTCTTGGCGACCCTTATGTGTGTGACCACTTTTGCAGGCATTGGCTCGACAACAGCATATGCTGCTTCGGGAGAAAAAGCCGATGTTTATATGGTCGATTTCCCTCGTGATGGTGATGCTAATTACGATGGGGTATGGGGACACAGCAATTTGACCTTGAAAAATGGTTGGCATACCGGACGTTCCAATTTTACCAATCTTAAGGCTATTGGCTCAATACTCAGGCAATGTTGCTTATTGTATTGAGCCGGGAATTTCGCTCAAGGTCGGTCAGACAATGAATAAGTATGACGAAAATTATTTTAATAACCTTGCATCCAACGGGGTTATTTCCGGAGATGAAATCCGTCTTTTGTTGGTCGTATTTTACAGTATGGCTATCGTGGGACAATCTCGACATCTTGGAGGTCACAGAATGAAGCGGCAGCAAACAGCATTGCACAGGCTTATGCCACACAGCTTCTTATCTGGGAAACTGTTATCGGAGAGCGTGATGCGAACTTCAATCATGTAGCAGCCAGTGGTTGCAGTAATGTGAAAGATGTCATCAATGCAAAGCATCCGCTTCGCAATAAGATTTTCAGTTATTACAACAGTATGGTGCAGAGTGTACAGAACCATGCGACCATACCGAGCTTTTGTAATAAATCATCCGGTTCGGCAAAGACAATAGAGCTTGAGTGGAACGGAAGTAAGTACACAACTACTCTGGGACAGACTCCAATAATGTGCTGTCCAAATATAATTTCAAGGCAAGTATCAGTGGAGTGAGCTTTTCAGTGAATGGTAACAAACTTACTGTTTCTATGGATACTGCACCGAGTAAGGAATTTACCATTACCGCAACGAAGAAAAATGCAGTCCGCAGAGGTGTGGTTGTATGGTCAGAGGGCAAACACGGTCAGAACTCCAGTGTGCAGGATGTTGTCAGCTATGCTCAGGAAGTAAGCGACAGTATCAACGGTTTTGTGAAGATGAAAGTCAGCTATGGTTCTTGTCAGATTGTAAAGACCAGTGAGGACGGCAAGGTTGACGGTATTAACTTCACAATTACCGGAAACGGTATCAATCAGACGGTTACAACAGCCAATGGCGGTAAGTTCCAGATTGATAATCTTATGCCGGGTATCTATACTGTAACCGAGCAGGCATACGATAAGTACGAGCCGCAGGAAACACATAGGGTTACTGTTGTAGCAGGACAGGTTGCAAAGGTCAATTTCAATAACAAATTGAAGCGTGGCGACCTTCAGGTAGTGAAGTCCTCAGAAGATAATCTTGTTGAAGGTATGAAGTTCCATCTTTTCGGTACTTCTCTTTCCGGTGCTGCTGTTGACCAGTATGCAGTTACAGACAAAAACGGTGTGGCAACTTTCAAAGATGTGCTTATCAGTGGTTCTGAACCATATACTCTTGAAGAAGTGGACACAGCTATCCGTTATGTTGTACCGAAAAATCAGACTGCACCAGTGAAGTGGAAAGAAGTAACCACAAGAAACTTCAATAACATTTTGAAGAAATTTACTGTAACAGTAACAAAGAGCGACGCTGAGAAAGGCGAAGCACAGGGCAATGCCAAACTTTCGGGAGCAGTTTACGGTATCTATAAGGGCGAAACGCTTGTAGATAAGTATGTTACTGATGAAAACGGTCAGTTCACTACTAAAGAATATGTTTGTGATACCGACTGGACAATCCGAGAAATCACACCGTCAGACGGATATTTGCTTGATAAGACTATCCATGAAGTAGGTGCAGACCCGAAACATTATGAGGTGGAACACAACCTTACTTCCAATGATGTAACCGAGCAGGTAATCAAAGGCAATGTGGCTATCATCAAACATACCGATGACGGAGAAACAAAGATTGAAACTCCTGAAAAGGGTGCTTCCTTTGAGATTTATTTGAAATCTGCCGGAAGCTATGACGCAGCAAATAAAGACGAGAGAGATACTATCGTTTGCGATGAAAATGGCTTCGGTCAGACAAAAGATATGCCGTATGGTATTTATACCGTACACCAGACTTCCGGTTGGGAAGGCAGAGAGATGATGGATGATTTTGATGTGTTCATTTCACAGAACGCACAGACCTACCGTTATCTCATCAATAACCGTAACTTTGAGAGCTTTGTCAATGTAGTTAAGGTGGACGCAGAAAGCGGAAAGAGTATTCCGTATGCAGGAGCAGGATTTAAGATTTACGACCACGCAGGGTAATCAGGTCAAAATGACCTTTACTTATCCGACACCGACCACGATTGATGTGTTCTATACCGATGCAAATGGTTTCTCTTGTCACACCTGAGAAACTGGATTACGGCAAGGGGTATTCCATCGTAGAGGTACAAGCTCCATACGGATATGTACTTGATGATACTCCGGTATATTTTGATATTACCGAAGAAAATTCCACAGAGGAAGGCGGCGTAACTGTTGTGAAAGTCAATAAGCCGAATATGGCACAGAAAGGTACTATCACGGTTGAAAAGACCGGAGAAGTATTTAGCGGGGTCAATGTAAGTGGTTCTGAGGACAGTGATGTTATCTATCAGCCTGTTTATGAAGTGGCAGGACTTGAGGGTGCAGTTTATGAAGTCCGTGCTGCGGAAGATATTAGTACACCGGACGGTACACTCCGCTATTCAAAGGGCGAAGTGGTAGATACTATCACAACAAGCTCCGATGGATTTGTGAAGAGCAAAGAACTTTATCTCGGAAAATACGAGGTCAAGGAAATTACCGCACCTGATGGAATGGTAATCAGTGGAGAAACACATACGGTTGAGCTTACTTACGCAGGTCAGAATATCTCTGTTACCGAAACTTCCACATCATTCTATAACGAAAGACAGAAAGTGCAGGTAAGCCTTGCAAAAGCCATTGAAAAGGACAAGACATTTGGTATTGGCGACAACGGAGAAATCAAAAACATCAGCTTTGGTCTTTATGCCGCAGAAGATATTGTATCTGCAAGCGGTACAGTTATTCCGGCTGATGGACTGATTGAAATTGTCAGCGTAAATGAAAATGGAACTGCTGTTATGAAGTCAGACCTTCCGTTTGGCAAATACTATGTCAAGGAGATTGCAACCGATGAGCATTATGTTTCTCTCTGATACGAAATATCCGGTTGTGTTTGAATACGCAGGTCAGGATACCGCAACGGTTGAAATTAAAGTGAATGACGGAAAAGAAATCAAGAATGAACTTATCTATGGTTCTGTATCAGGTAAGAAGATTGACGAGAATGGAGAAGCACTTGAGGGTGCTGTTATCGGTATCTTCAAAGCCGAAGAAACAGAATTTACAAAGGATACTGCACTTATGACGACTACCTCTGCAAAAGACGGTAGTTTTTCTTTTGCAAAAGTTCCTTATGGCAAATGGATTGTAAGAGAAATCGAGCAGCCAAAGGGATTTGTTCTTGATGAAAAAGCGTATGAGGTCAATATCAGCAAAGCCGAGCAGGTAGTTGAAATTGAGATTGTCAATGAGTATGTTCACGGCAATATCAGACTCACGAAGGTGGACGCTGAATATCCGGATAACAAACTTACGGGTGCAACCTTTGAGGTATATAAGGACACCAATGAGAACGGAAAGATTGATGATGGCGATGAACTTATCGGAAATCTTGAAGAAACCGAAACCGGAATTTATGAGATGAAAGGGCTGCTTTACGGAAAATATATTGTCCGTGAAACAAAAGCACCGGAGGGCTTCCTGCTTGATAAGGGAGAATACTCTGTTTTCATTGAGAAAGACGAAACAACTTATTCCGTTGAGAATAAGGCTGGTGTTGGATTTATCAATGAAGCTATGCGTGGAACACTGAAAATCGTCAAGACATCTTCAGATGGTAAGGTTAAAGGTTTTGCGTTCAGAGTAACCGGAGCAAACGGTTATGATATGACATTTGAAACAGATAAGAACGGCGAAATTGTGATTGAGGGACTTCGTATTGGCGAATATACCGTATCCGAAGTGACAAACAATGCGTCTGCCGCATATATCACACCTGCCGACCAGAATGTTACTATCAAACTTGATGAAACAGCCGTTGTAAAAATGCACAATGAGTTGAGGGATACTCCGAAAACAGGAGATGATACCAATATGAAACTTTGGTAGCAATACGTAACTGAACGAAGTACAAAG